>Ga0209542_10002480_pt1 | contig 41197 bp, 38 predicted proteins | sample RifCSPhighO2_01_FD_184028 | JGI IMG/M metagenome (GOLD analysis project Ga0209542, IMG submission 184028) | Soil microbial communities from Rifle, Colorado - Rifle CSP2_plank highO2_0.1 (SPAdes) (version 2) | ecosystem: Environmental > Terrestrial > Deep subsurface > Rock core/Sediment ... | reverse complement strand
TCTTTGTCTGCTTCCCGATCCAGTGCCGCGATGCGGTCCCGTTCAGCCTCCGGGTTCTCGATGCCGGTGATGAGGATGCCGCGCCGCTCTGTCTCGGGAATGCCGAGGAAGCGAAACTGCGGATCAATACCGACATATTCTTGGTAGATTTTCTCGATTTCTTGCGTATCCAATTTTTCGAGGTCCGTGATGCCGGCCGCCTCTATCTGCTCTTCCGGGTTTGGGAGGTCGAGTTTGAACTGTTCTGGCATAGGATCAGGATGATTGGAGGGATTAGCATCTAACTCTAGTATATCACTTTTTTTCTGAGGAGGCAGGGCTTTGCTGGTGAGGGGAAAAGTGATACTATTTGTCCATTAATAAATAAACCAAAAACAAAATGTCGCTTCTCATCGATGTGCGCACGCACGAAGAATTCGAAGAACGCTCGGCACCGGGCGCAGTGAATATCTCGCTCGACGACATACTGGCAGGGGATCTCGGGGTGTTGGAAGAGATGCCCAAGGACACGCCGCTCCATCTCTACTGCCGCTCAGGGAGCCGTTCTGAGACCGCCCAGGAAGTCCTGTATTCCTTCGGTTTTACCGATGTTGCGAACTTAGGCGGGCTCGATGACGTGGAGGGTGTATAATGAAGCTGTAATTCATAACAACACGCTTATGAAAAAAGGCTACAAGGGGAATATCGAACAATTGACGCTCGCGAACGAGAATTTCCGCCAGGTGCTCTATACGGCGGAACACTGCCAGCTGGTCTTGATGGCGCTTCTGCCCAATGAAGAGATCGGACTCGAAACGCACCAAGGCGGCGATCAGTTCTTCCGTTTCGAGAAAGGCGAGGGCAAGGTCATCATAGACGGCACCGAATACGAGGTCGGCGACGGCGATAGCGTCATTGTCCCTGCCGGAAGCGAGCACAACGTCATCAATACCTCGGCTACCGAGGCACTCAAGCTCTACACGATCTATGCGCCATCGCATCACAAGGACGGCGTCGTGCGCGCGACCCACGCCGATGCCATAGCCGACGAGCCGGAGTTCGACGGTACGACGACGGAATAACGGGGATATGAAAAGATCGGCCATCATCATAGCCGGTATACTGCTCATCGGTGCGGTCGGTCTCATACTTTTCGAGAAGCAACGGCCGCAAGAATCAGGATGCACGATGGAGGCGAAGATCTGCCCGGACGGCTCGGCAGTGGGACGGACCGGACCGGCGTGTTCATTCGCTCCGTGTCCTGATGGAGCATCGCCACAAGCCGGCGGCGAGAAGACGATACCAGAGAAGAGCCCAGATGCTTCTCTGCCGCTCAGCCGTGCATCTGAGCGCGTGACCAAGAAAGCTTTCGGGACATTCATCACGCCTGAGAATTCGCCGGTGCAGCCAGAGCGGTTCCGCGGCTATCATACCGGGACTGATTTCGAGACGTTTCCGGAGGAGGCAGCGAGCGATGTTTCTATCCGTGCCATCTGCGATGGAGCGCTCGCGATGAAACGCTCGGCATCCGGCTATGGCGGAGTCGCCGTACAGAAATGCGCGGCTGATAACGCACCGGTCACAGTCGTCTACGGACATTTGCGGCTCGCAAGCATCCGAGCGGATATCGGAGACGATCTGAAGACCGGAGATGTCATCGGCGTGCTCGGTACCGGTGACAGCCGGGAAACCGACGGCGAGCGCAAGCATCTGCACCTCGGCATCCATCGGGGCAGCGCGACCGATATCCGCGGCTATGTCGCCTCGCAGGCAGCGCTCGAGCAGTGGATCGACCCGTGCCAGTTCCTCAGCCTGGGCAGCGCCTGTTCTCTGTAGCGGGTTCCCGCGTGCTGTATAATGAAAACACGAGAGGATATAAGCATTGACAGCACAAATCTATGAAACGTTTTCTCATCGCCGCTCTCGTGCTCGCGGTATCGGGCATCGCGTACTATGGCATCTCGCCATTGTTTCGCAATATCAAAGTAGACGAGGCTATTCCCACGAGCAAACAGCCGGCTACCGCGCCTCCGGAATCCGCAGGGCGTCTCGTCGCAGATGACGCTGATCCGATGATCGTTCAGGAAATGAACGGAGCAAACGAGACAGGGGAGGCGGTGCAGGTGACAGGCACTCCCGGTCATCCGGCATCAGGAACCGTCCGTATCGTGACCGCCGATGGCAAGCGCTATGTGCGCTATGAGAATTTCAGGACGATCAATGGTCCGGACATCTATATCTATCTGTCCAAGGATATCGCGGCGAAAGAATATATCGATCTCGGCCGAGTCAAGGCGACGGAGGGCAATATCAACTACGAGATTCCCGCCGGCACGGACGTAGCAGAATACCCTTATGTCCTGACGTGGTGCCAGGCGTTCGGGGTGCTCTTCAACTCTGCGAAGGTGCAGTAATTCCTATCAGATTCTCGTATGCCGCACTACTGGTTCCGACCGAAACGATTTTGGAAATGGTTCGCGTTCTATCACCCCGTCTCGCGGAAGGGTTGGGCGGTGACGCTCATCCTGCTCGGGATAGCGGGGCTGATATTCTCTGCCATCGATAGCCGCTCGCACTCGGTGTCAGACACACTCATCAATTTCGCCCCGTTCGCGATCGTGCTGATGCTCATTTTCGATACGCTCTGTTTCCGCTACGGCGAGTATCCAGCCTGGTGGCGTAAGCGAAACGGGAGGAAGGGAGCTTCGCGTCTCCTGTTCCTGCAGAGATGGTTCGACTGGTGGTCGATACCGCATTTCCTGTTCGGCGTAGTGATGGCGCTCCTGGCGAGCGTGCTGCTGCTCCCGCTCCCGTTTGTGTTTGTCGTGACGCTCGGTATCGCGATCCTGTGGGAATGGTTCGAGAGTTTCGTCAGGCTCCGCGAGGCCTCCGGGAATTCGGTGGTGGATGTGCTTTTGCCGCTCGTATCATTCATCGCTACCAGCAGTATCCTGGGCAGCGCTCGTCTCCCATATGAGCAGCGGCTGTCGCTCTTCATAATTATCACCTTGCTCTACTTGTTCCTGAATTTCCTCGCGTGGCGCGCCCGGATGGGGCGTGACCATGATTTCGACAGCTGAGAAGAACGACAACTCATATAATCTGACGTTATGACCCAATCCGAAGCGCTCGCTATCCTGAAAACGGGCGCCAATGTTTTTCTGACGGGAGAGCCGGGTGCCGGCAAGACGCATACGATCAATCAGTATGTGAAGTATCTGCGCGCGCATAGCATCGAACCGGCCATCACGGCATCGACCGGCATCGCGGCGACGCATATCGGCGGGATGACGATCCATTCGTGGAGCGGCATCGGGATCAAGGACACGCTTTCTCGAGACGACATCCGCCGCATCAAGGACACGCCGCACTACGCCAAGCGCATCAAGAAATCCACAGTGCTCATCATCGACGAGGTCTCGATGCTCGATGGAAAAATACTAGCCCTCGTCGACCGTGTGTGCCAAGGCGTGCGCGATTCGACGGAACCTTTCGGCGGCCTCCAGGTCGTCTGCGTGGGGGATTTCTTCCAGCTGCCGCCTGTCGTGCGCCGCCAGGCCGCGAGCGAGGACGATCTCTGGTCGCAGCTGTCCGAAGAAGAATCGAGGCCCCAGTTCGCTTTCCAGTCTGAGACGTGGCTCGCGCTTGATCCGACTATCTGCTATCTCACCGAACAGCATCGCCAGGATGACGCGGTGTTTCTCGAAGTGCTCGGCGCTATCCGCGCGGATCGCGTCGGGGAGCGGCACATCCGGCATATCGAGACGAGGCTCCGTGTCGAAGAATCTGCGGCGTTCGAGAATACGACGAATCTGTTTTCGCACAATATCGATGTCGATCGCGTGAATGACGCAGCGCTCGCCAAATTGCCGGCCAAGGCGATCGCGTTCGCGATGTCGCTCCGCGGACCTCAGAAGCTTACCGATGCGCTCCGGAAAGGCTGTCTGTCGCCGGAACTCCTCAAACTGAAGAAAGGCGCGTCCGTGATGTTCACGAAAAACAATCCGCAGGGGAAATACGTCAATGGCACGCTCGGCACGGTGATCGATTTCGACAAGGAAAGCCATTTCCCGATCGTGGAGACGCGCGCGGGGACGCGGGTGGCCGTGGAACCGGCGGACTGGGTGATCGAAGAAGGCGGAGAGACGCGCGCCAAGATCACGCAGCTGCCGCTTCGGCTGGCGTGGGCGATCACCATCCACAAGAGCCAGGGGATGAGCCTCGATGCGGCGGTGATAGACTTGAGCCAGGTGTTCGAATTCGGCCAGGGCTATGTCGCGCTGTCGCGCGTCAGGCGTTTTTCAGGACTGCATCTCCTCGGGTACAACGCGCAGGCGCTCCGCGTGCATCCGGAGGTGCTCGCAGCGGACGCGCTGTTCCGGGCGCAGTCAGAGAGAGAAAGCGTGACGTTCGCGACGATGGAGCAGGAGGAGCTGGATCGATTGCACGCTGATTTCATCGAGCGCTCTGGCGGCACGGATCTGGCGAGCGTAGCGGGCGCGAAGAGTACGAAGATGAAAAAGAAGAGCGCGGTCGCCGGTTCCATCGTGGACAAAATCAGGCAGGAGTATCCCAATGCCTATCGTCCGTGGGCGGCGGCGGATGACGCGCGATTGAAGAATCTTTTTTCCGAACATCTGAAGTTTGCCGAGATCGCGAGGACGCTCGGCCGCAAGCCAGGTGCCATCCGGGCGCGCCTGACCAAGCTCGGATTGATCGAGGCGGAATGAGGGAAAGAGGGGATTGTTTGTCCTCGTCTGCCAGTGTGCTATACTCGAGATGAAAAGCCTTCAGAAAGGACTGCGCAAAATTGAAACCCACCTGGATTTCAGGGAAAAATATATTTTTTCCGTTAATCTTTTTCAAGGGATTCAGCCGCTCTCCCGCATTGAGGGCTTTTTATTTGCCTGTTCGGACCAGGTGCGGAATATGGCTCTGATAGGGGGTCGGTGGATGAGGATTGACAAAAAGCAGTTCTTGCGCTATAATGTAAGAGTGTATAAAGGCACAGGGAAACGGAGTCGAGTTTTCGCAGTATTTAAGCAATCGTAAAGAATCGTATGAACGGAACTATCAAGACTCTTACGGACAGAGGATTCGGATTCATCTCTCGCGAAGGCGAAGAGAAGGATCTGTTCTTCCACTCCAAAGAATTGGTTGGTGTTACCTATGACGAACTGAAGGTCGGCGATGCCGTAACTTTCGAAGTGACTCAAGGTGAAAAAGGCCCGGCTGCCACAGGTGTGTCACGCGCCTAATTAGCCACCAGCTATCAGAAAACGCCTCCTTCGGGAGGCGTTTTTTGTTTTGCGGGCAGATGGTGTACAGTGGAGGTGCACAGGAGCGATCTCTCATTATTTTTCCCTATGAAAACGGCGGATCTGCTGCACCAGGCTTTCGGGAGCGCACGCGGCGCATTCCTCCTGACGGGCATCGACGGGACGGCGCTCTACGCGAATACGGCGCTGGAGCGGCGCACTGGCTTTACGGTAGGCGAGATCATCGGGAAGGCCCCGGGGAAGCTGTGGGGCGGCACTATGCCGCGCGATTTCTATGCCCGGTTCTGGACGGCCATTCAGGTGAAACGAGAGCCGTTCGTGGCGACCGTGACGAATGTGCGCAAGGACAAGGTGCGGTATCAAGAACTTCTGGCCGTGGCTCCGATCACGAGCGAAGAAGGGGTGGAATATTTCATCGCGCTCTCGGTGGGGCATATAGAGGACGAGGAAGAGCGCGAGCGTTTCCAGAGGGAATTCAGGGAGGTTTTCTCTCCGCAAGCCCGGTTCTCAGAGGAGGACAGGCTCCGTTTCGTCTTGCGTTCTCTCGGATCGGGACAGGCGGTGCCGGCATCAGGAACGCGGCCTCTCAAAGAGATTTTTCAGGAAGCGCTGGTTGCGCCGTTTCAGGAGCGTTTCCGGGCGCGCAAAGAGGATCGGCTGCTCATCCTCGCGGCTCAGACCGATCCGCAGCAGTTCCAGGCGCTCTATGACAAGTACCGCCAGACGATCTTCCTGTATTTCGTCCGGCATATCGAAGGCAGCACCGATGTGGCCGAGGATCTGACCCAGGACACGTTCTATCGGGCGCTCCGGTATCTGGGGAGCTTCCGCCTCACGAACGCCTCCTATGGCACGTATCTGCTGCGCGTGGCGCACAATGTCCTCGTGAATTATTTTCGCAAGAAGCAGTTTCTGGCGCTGATAGAAGACGTGGCAGAGGATGAAGCGGTGGAGACGGATATCTCTTCCGGGGACGCGCTCTGGCGCTCGCCAAAGCTCCTCGAGACCGAACAGAAGATCCTTTCGATGAAGTATCAGGAGGGGTTTTCCGTGCAGGAGATCGCGGCGACTCTTAATAAGAGCGAAAACGCCGTAAAATTGCAGCTTTCCCGCGCCCGCAAGAAGCTCCGCGCTGTGCTCGGAGCTTAGGCAGGGCAGAGCACTTTTTCTGATTGAAAAGTGAAAATATACCATATCTTGTGGTTTTTGGTGTCATTATGACACCTTTTTTGTTTTCAGGTGTTTAACTGTATGCAGAGGGAAAAGGGGGCTGGGGGGCCGCCTTTTTCTTCTCCCGCATAATCAAACTAATACGCGCACAAACGCCTATGCCAGTCTATAAGATACAGAAGCGGAGCGGCGGCATCGTGGATTTCGATCTCGCGAAGATCGAACGCGCGATAGAGATGGCTGCCGAGGCAGCGGGGCAAAAGGATGCTATCGCGGCCGCTATCCTGGCTATGGATGTCTATGCCCAATTGGAGGAGCGGTTCGAGGATGGGATTCCGACCGTGGAGCAGACCCAGGACATCGTCGAAGATACGCTTATCCAGTACGGTTATGCCGATATCGCCAAGGCCTACATCCTGTACCGCGAGAAGCGGCGCGAGGTGCGCGAGGAGAAGAATGTTGTCGTCCAAGTCGAGAAGGCGGTCTCGGAATATCTGAAGAAGCTCGACTGGCGCGTCAATGCCAATTCCAACCAAGGCTATTCTTTGGGCGGACTCATCCTCAATACCGCGGGCAGCGTGATCGCGAACTACTGGCTCTCGCACATCTATCCGAAAAACGTCGGCGATGCCCATCGCAATGCCGATATCCATATTCACGACCTGGATATGTTTTCCGGCTACTGCGCCGGCTGGAGTCTGCGCGCTCTCCTGGAAGAGGGATTCAACGGCGTGCCGAACAAGATAGAATCTGCGGCGCCCAAGCACCTCTCTTCAGCCGTGTCGCAGATGGTGAATTTTCTCGGCACGCTCCAGAACGAATGGGCGGGGGCGCAGGCGTTCTCCAGTTTCGATACGTATATGGCGCCATTCGTGAAGAAGTATGAGATGGAGCTCCGCGCCGATATCAAGAAGTACGGTATGCGGTTCGCATCGAAAAAAGCCCAGGAACAGTATGTCGCGGACGAGACCTACGCGTACGTCTATCAGAACATCCAATCCTTCGTGTTCAACCTGAATATCCCGTCGCGCTGGGGAACGCAGACGCCGTTTACCAATATCACGCTGGATTGGGATTGCCCGGAAGATATGCGCGAGAAGCGGCTCCTTCTTGGCGGCCAGCCGTTCGCGTACACGTTCGGCGAACTCCAGCCGGAGATGGATATCGTCAATCGCGCGTTCATCGCAGTGATGTCGCAGGGCGATGCCAAGGGGCGCACCTTCACCTTCCCGATCCCGACGTACAATGTGACCAAGGATTTCGATTGGGAGGACCCCAAGAACCTGCCGCTCTTCGAGATGACCGCCAAGTATGGCACGCCGTATTTCCAGAACTTCGTCAATTCCGATCTCAATCCGAGCGATGTGCGCTCGATGTGCTGCAGGCTCCAACTCGATCTGCGCGAACTGCGCAAGCGCGGCGGCGGCCTGTTCGGATCGGCGGAGATGACGGGCTCGATCGGCGTCGTCACCATCAATGCCGCGCGCATCGGTTATCTGGCCCGCGGCGACAAGGAGAAATTCTTCCAGCGCATCGATCATCTGATGGAGCTCGCCAAGGTGTCGCTCGAGATCAAGCGCAAAGAAGTCCAGAAATGGATCGATGCCGGACTGTTTCCCTATACCAAGCGCTACCTCGGCTATCTGAAGAATCATTTCTCGACGATCGGCATCAATGGTATCAATGAGGCTATCCGCAATTTCACCGAGGATGCGGAAAATATCGCCACGCCGGCCGGCCACCAGTTCGCCGAAGAAATACTCGACTTCATGCGCAGCCGGATCAGCGATTTCCAGGAAGAGACCAAGAATTTCTACAACCTGGAAGCCACGCCGGCCGAAGGCACGACGTATCGTTTCGCCAAGGAAGACCGCAAGCGTTTTCCGGATATCCTCCAGGCCGGCACCGAGGAGGCGCCGTACTATACCAATTCCTCCCAGCTCCCGGTCGGGTATACGGATGATGTCTTCGAGGTGCTCGAGCTCCAGGACAGCCTGCAGACGAGATACACCGGCGGGACGGTGCTCCACTGCTATATGAATGAGAAAGTGAGTTCCGGGCAGTCCTGCCGCAACCTGGTGCGGAGCATTCTCTCCAATTTCCGCCTGCCGTACATCACTATCACGCCGACCTTCTCCATCTGTCCCAAGCACGGCTACCTCGCCGGCGAATATGATTATTGCCCGAAATGCGATGCGGAAATCGGAGTGATCGAGGGAGAGCGCTACGATCAGGAAACGCGCAAGAAGTATCAGAGCGTCCAAGCAGAGAAATAACGGTCATCAGCCCGATTGTACCGGCACTGCGTTCGGTAATAAAAATAAAAAGTAATTAATCACATAATGTACCCAGTGAAATCCCGCTTTGCGGGTGCTCGCTCAGCGAGCAATTTCACAGGGCAAGCGAACATATGCCACAGGACAATGCGCAGGCAGCCATCGAGACGGGGAAGGGGCGTACGCGCTGCGAGGTTTGGACCCGCGTGATGGGCTATCACCGTCCGGTGTCCCATTTCAACATCGGCAAGAAGGCCGAGCACTATTCGCGCAAGCATTTCCAGGAGACCGTCGCCGCCAACCATGAATTCTGCGAGAAATATCAGCTCGTCGCGTGCTAAGAATCGAAAAACCCAGAACGCAATTCACAAAAGACCAGACAAAACACAATATTAAAAACACAAATATTTTTTCTGTTTGTGACTTTGGATTCTGAGCCCGTGCTTTGTTTGGTTTTTGTGCTTTGAAATTTGTGTTTTTGAAATTATGATCATAAGCGGCATACAAAGATTCACGCTGCTGGATTTTCCGGGAAAAATCGCGTGCATCATCTTCACCGGCGGCTGCAACTATCGTTGCGGCTTCTGTCACAATCCGGAATTCGTCCTGCCGGAGGTGCTCGCCAAGATACGCGGCAGTTTCATTCCGGAGGAGGCGGCGCTCAATTTCCTCAAGCAGAGGCAGGGGATGCTCGAGGGCGTGGTGATCACCGGCGGCGAACCGACCATTATGCCCGACCTGGAGGCATTCATCGTCGGTGTGCGGGATCTGGGATTCGCGGTCAAGCTCGATACCAACGGCAACAGGCCCGCAGTGCTCCGCTCGCTCATAGGCCAGGGACTGCTCGATTATGTCGCGATGGATTTCAAGACGAGCCTGCCCCAGTATCGGGCACTGGTCGGGCAGTGGGCGGACGAGGCGAAGCTTCGCGAGAGCATCGAGCTTCTGAAAGAGGGAGGCGTCGAGTATGAATTCCGGACGACGCTCATCCGCGAGGAGCATACGCCTGCGATTCTCAATGCGATGCGCGACACTCTGGCCGGAGCCAAGCGCCTGTATCTCCAGGCATTCCGGAGCGGTATCACGCTTGACCCGGCGTTCAAGGATCTGCATAGCTTTACGCCGGGGGAGATGCAGGACATCGCGCAGCTGTTTTCCGGAAGCGTTGAGGAAGTCTTCATCCGCGAAGGGTAGCATCTTTCCGACTGTACACATTTCTCAACGGTCGTGGAAGAATGTGTACATCGCGAGACGCATGACTTATGGTAGAATAAAAGATATGCGATGGAAAATACTTCTCATTCTTTTCGTGATAGCAATCGTGACAGGAGTAGCTTTGCGCTGGCTTCCGGCTGATTTTTTGTCCGGTGAAAAAGAGGCGGCTCCGGAAATCGAATTGATTGCTCTTCAAGAAACAGCAAACAAAATAGCGCCTCCTCCGGAAGAAGAAAAAGCGGCAGAGCCGGAGAAGAAAAGCGCGAGCGATGTATCCGAACCGAAACCAGCAATAGCAAAAGCTCCGGAGAGCAGTTCGGTAGCGGGGGTGCCGTTCACCGTGCAGGCGCCGTTCGGCGAATGGAACGATCCGATTTTCCAGAATGGCTGCGAAGAGGCGGCGCTCGTGATGGCAGCACACTGGCTTTCCGGCAAGCCGCTGACGAAAGAGATCGCCAGACAAGAGATCGCTGCTCTTGTCAGTTTCGCAGAGGAAAAATATGGCCAGTCGGTCGATACGTCGGCTGCCGATACGGCGAAGCTGCTCGCGGAATATTACGGGGTCACGACTGCGGAAGTACGGATGGATATTGGTCAGACTGATATACGGGACGCCCTTTCTGCCGGAGCGTTGGTCATCGTGCCGGCGGACGGCAGGAAATTGAAGAACCCGAATTATAAACAGCCCGGACCCACCACGCATATGCTGGTCATTACCGGTTACGATGCCGAGACGAAAGCATTCATCACCAACGACCCCGGGACGCGTCGCGGCGAGGGATACCGCTATGCGGAAGACATCCTCTACGGAGCGATCCGCGATTATCCGACCGGCGACCATCTCCCGATCACAGGCATCCGCAAGGCGATGATCGTCGTCAGGAAACCGTGATATACTAGTGATATATGAAACGTAATAAGCAATCTACGATATATGGGGCTTTTCTTTCCATCATCATCGAGAAAACCGACAACCCCGCTTTCTGCGGGCATGGGGAGTCCGCTTGCGCACAAATTCGATCGCAATAGCCGAGGGAGAATCATACCGAATGAGATGCCGGGCATCCGGCGCAAATTGATCAGTACGCTGGGGTACCATAAGGCGGAACGGATCATACAGGGACTGGAGGCGCATATGGATTCCGACGGGCAGTGGGGCGGCAAGAATGTCGGTGCCAGAGAAAGCGAGCAGTTGCTGGACACGCTCCGGAAGAGCCATCATGACACTATAGATCGTGACGATATAGACAAGGCCAAGGAGATTTTCAGCGGCTACCAATAAACCCGGACGAGACTCCTTATGGCAGAGAAAGTGGTACTGGAAGACGGCAGCGTGTGCACAATGAAGAAGGCTCGACGGTCGCGGCACATACGGATCACGGTGCATCGGGATGGAGGCGTTGCCATGACACTTCCGTTTTTCGTTTCATACAGGAGAGGCGAAGAGTTTCTCCGGAGCAAGACTGGCTGGATCCGTGAAAAGGTGAAGGCGATGGCCTCCCGGCCGGACAACCTCCTGCTCCGGGGCAGCCGCGAAGAATATCTCGCGTCTCTCGACAGGGCGCGGCATCTCGTGGAAGAGCGGCTCAGCCATTTCCGTCAGTTCTATGTCGTGACGTGGAAGCAGGTGAGTATCCGCAACCAGAAAACGCGCTGGGGGAGCTGCTCGCGGACCGGCGGCCTGTCGTTCAATTATCGCCTGCTCTTGCTGCCGGCGCATTTGCGGGACTACGTCATCGTCCACGAGATCTGCCATCTGTTGGCTTTCGATCACTCGCCGCGCTTCTGGGCGCTCGTGGCAGAGACGTTTCCTGACTACCGCGCGCTCCGCCGGGAACTCCGGCTACTGTAAAATTCATTCATTTTGCACGCACAGCCCTCAGTTCAGCGCACAAAAGCAATCCCTTGGCTCTGTTCCGGACTCACCAGGGCTCTCGGTGACCGAAAAAGATCGCCCCCAATCGACGGCGGGACACAGCTCCTTTTCCGAACCGAGAGCCCTGCTTCAGACCTGCCTACCGGCAGGCAGGCAAGCGGAACAACCGCCAAAAAATTCTTTTATGCGTTGAACTGCGGAGTAGGCTTGACAGGCTATCGTTTTCCTGCTTTAATTAAATTCTTACTCTAGAGCCTCTCTATTCAGGCTCTACATTCCTTTGGTTGAGTCATATCTCTATCTGAAGGGAGAGATAAGACCTAATCCAGTAACATTTACAAAATGTTCAGCAGAAACCCGAGAGGGAAATCCTCTCCTCGCGCCGGTGCCAACCGTTTTGGCCGGCCGACGTCTCGCGGCCGACGCAAAGCCCCCGCAGCCCGCGAGCTTGATTTCACGCAGTTCGTGAAGAAGGCTATCCAGACGACCGAGACGGAGACGTTCAATCCGACGCACCGCTTCGCCGATTTCGAGATGCACAGCAAATTGAAGGCCAATATCGTCAAGTGCGGCTATGTGCATCCGACACCGATCCAGGACGGCGCTATCCCGCATATCCTGAAAGGCCGCGATGTCGTCGGCATCGCGAATACCGGTACCGGCAAGACGGCGGCATTTCTCTTGCCGCTCATTCACAAGACATTCAAACACACCACCGAGAAGGTGCTCATTATCGTGCCGACGAGGGAGCTGGCGCTTCAGATCGAGGAGGAACTCCGCAAATTCGCTGCCGGTTCCGGCCTGCATTCTGCGCTGTGTATCGGCGGCGCCCATATAGGCGATCAGGTCAGGAGCCTGTCTCGCAATCCCAGTTTCGTCATCGGTACGCCGGGGCGCCTCAAGGATCTGATCGAGCGCGGCAAGCTGCATATCTCCGAATTCAACAACATCGTCCTCGATGAAGTGGACCGCATGCTCGATATGGGATTCATCCAGGACATCAAATACCTCGTCGCGCTGATGAAGACGCCGCGCCAGTCGCTGTTCTTTTCTGCGACGATGCCGCGCGAAATAGCGGAACTCGCCAAGAAATTCCTGAACGATCCGGTGACCATCACGATCAAGGCGCGGGCGACATCGGAAAATGTCGACCAGGATATCGTGCGCGTGCTGCCGAAAGAAGACAAGATCGAAGTGCTGCACAACCTCCTGCTCCTGCCGGAGTTCAAAAAGGTGCTCATCTTCGGCCGCACCAAGCACGGCGTGGAAAAACTCGCCCTGCGTCTCCAAGACCGCGGTTTCAAGGCGGACTCTATCCACGGCGACAAATCGCAGTCCCAGCGGGCGAGAGCGCTCCGCCGTTTCAAGAATGATGAACTCGCGATCCTGGTCGCGACCGATGTGGCTGCGCGCGGTCTCGATATTCCGGACGTGACGCACGTCATCAACTATGAGCTGCCGGAAAATTACGAGGACTATATCCACCGTATCGGCCGCACGGGCCGCGGTACCAAGAAGGGCAACGCGCTGACCTTTGTCGATTAATCCCTGATTCGTGCCTCGCGGAAATAGCAGCCTCTTCGCAGGCTGTTTTTTCTAGGCTATACTGGAAAAACGGAAAAACCATTATAGAATGACGCAAGAATGAATTTTTTCAACGCTATCGAACAATTCGTCAGGGCATATGCGACGGAAGTGCCGCTCCCGTGGTTCGTATTCATCGGGTCTTTTTTCGAAGAAGTCGTGAGCCCGATTCCTTCGGCGCTCATCATGGGGACGGCCGGATCGCTCGCGCTCGTCGATGGGCGTGCTCTCGCATATCTCGTTTTGCTCGCGCTGATCGGCAACCTCGGCAAGACGCTCGGCGCCTGGCTGTATTATTTCATCGGCGATAAATTGGAAAATATCCTGGTCAAGCCGCTCGCGAAGTATTTCGGGGTCAAGCACGAGGAAATCGAGAGCATCGGTCAGCGTTTCACCGGTCACCACTTCAAAGACGGCGGTACGGTATTCCTCCTCCGGATCGTGCCGTTCGTGCCGGCGCTCCCGGTTTCCTTGGCTGCCGGTATCATCAAGATGGATGTGCGGGTATTTCTTGCTGCTACCTATGCAGGCAATTTCTTGAAAGATCTCCTCTATCTTTATATCGGTTATGCGGGACTCGCGAAGCTCCATACGCTGTGGCGCGAGATAGAACCTGTCAAGCTCGGAGTCGATATCCTCGTTGCTATCGCGATTGCCGTTTTTTTTACTGTTCTCTATATGCACGAGGGACGCGGGCAGCGGCTGGCGCGCTTTTTCCGCGCCCGCTTCGACGCATTTTTCGATACTGGAAACATACAGCGATAACCCTATGCCTACTTTCCAGCTTGCATCACCGTATCAGCCGGCCGGCGATCAGCCTCAAGCGATCGAGGCTTTGGTGCGCGGCCTGCGCGAGCACAAGCGTTCCCAGACGCTTCTCGGCGTGACGGGTTCCGGCAAGACGTTCACGATGGCCAATGTCATCGCGCAGATGGACAAGCCGACTCTCGTCATCGCCCACAACAAGACGCTCGCCGCGCAGCTGGCGCAGGAATACCAGGAATTCTTCCCGGGTCACGCGGTGCACTACTTCGTCTCGTATTATGATTACTACCAGCCGGAGGCGTATATGCCGGCTTCGGATACGTATATAGAAAAAGACGCGCAGATAAACAGCGAGATTGATCGCTTGCGCCACGCGTCGACGCAGTCGCTCCTCACGCGCCGCGATGTGATCATCGTCGCATCGGTATCCTGCATCTATGGCTTGGGCAGTCCGGAGGAATACGCGAAAGAGAATATGCGTCTCGAAGTCGGAATGCCGATGACACGGCGAGAAATCCTCCAGCAGCTCGTCTCCATTTTTTTCGAGCGCACCAATGCCGACCTGTTGCCCGGGCAATTCCGCAGCCTGGGCAATCGTATCGAGGTGATGCCGATCTCGGAGAAATGCATCTATCTGCTGGAAATCGTAGACGGCACATTGGGCAGCATCACGAAGATCGATCCGGTCTCGCAGAAGATACTCGGTACGCCGGAAACCGTTTTTCTCTTTCCGACCAAGCATTTCATCACGGACAAGGATCAGAAAGATTCCGCGATCGCGTCCATCCGCCTCGAACTGGCGGCGCGCCTGAAAGTATTGGAAGCGGAGGGGAAGTTCTTGGAAGTCGAGCGGCTCACGCGCCGTACGAATTATGACCTCGCGATGATGCAGGAGATCGGCTACTGCAACGGCATAGAGAATTACTCGCGTCACCTGTCCGGCAAGAAGCCCGGCGAACCGCCGGAAACGCTGCTTTCATATTTTCCTCATACCGATGACGGCAAGCCTGATTTCCTTACGATCATCGACGAGTCGCACGTGACCTTGCCGCAACTGCGCGGAATGTACGCTGGCGACCAGTCGCGCAAGTCGACGCTCGTCGAATACGGCTTCCGCCTGCCGTCCGCGCTCGATAACCGGCCGCTCCGCTTCGAGGAATTCACGGAACGTATCGGACAGGTCGTTTACACGTCGGCGACGCCGGCGGACTATGAGCGCGAAACAAGCGAGCAGATCGTCGAGCAGGTGATCCGCCCGACGGGACTGATCGATCCGGAAGTGACGGTGCTCCCGATACGAGAAAGCGGAGACTCCTCCTCGGCGGGCGCCTATCCCGGGCAGATCGGTGATTTCATCCGGCAGACGGAAGCCGAAATTGAAAAAGGCGGGCGCGTCATCGCGACCACGCTCACGAAGAAAATGGCGGAAGACCTGAGCGCCTATCTGAAAGAAAAGCATATCAAGGCTGAATACCTGCACAGCGATATCAAGACCATCGATCGCATCAAGATCCTCACCTCGTTCCGCAAAGGGGAATTCGACTGCCTCGTGGGGGTGAACCTGCTCCGCGAAGGGCTCGATTTGCCTGAAGTGTCTTTCATCGGGATTCTCGATGCCGACAAGGAGGGGTTCCTCCGTTCCGAGACATCGCTCATCCAGATCATCGGTCGCGCTGCCCGCAATGTCGCCGGGCGCGTCGTCTTGTATGCCGAACGGATCACCGGATCGATGGAGTATGCGCTGGGCGAGACGAATCGCCGCCGGAAGCTGCAGATGGCTTATAATAAGAAACACGGCATCACGCCGCAGACGATCAAGAAAACCATCCACGATATCACGGAACACCTGGAAAGCGATCATGAGAAGGCAGTGCGTGCCAACGTGACGCTCGACCAGGAGATTTTCGCGGCCAATCCTGAGAAACTCATCGCGCTCAAGAACAAGGAGATGCAGGCAGCGGTCAAGACGCTCGATTTCGAGACGGCGGCCATCCTGCGCGATGAGATCCGCGCGCTCGAAGCGTCGCTCGGTACGGAGGGCAAGCGCAAGCATATGAAATCTCGGAAACGCTGAAAGAAACGCTCCGCTAGCGGCTATTTTTCAAAAAATGCAGAGAGGAGTATACTGAAAACAAGAGTCGTATAGTAAGCAGAGACGTTTTTGTAATAATTCGTTACCTATATTGATTCCCTATGACACAGAAACAACTCATCGGGCTGGTTGTGGGCGTACTCGTGCTGGGCGCAGTATTCGTCTACGTTTATCAGCAGTTTTCTCGTACCGCTTCTCGCGATGCGATGTTGCAGAAATCGGCTGTCACTCCATCCGCGAAGCAGGAGGAGCAGGCGGCGCTGCCGACGAGCATTGATGATATTTCTCGGAGCATCGCAGGCGAAATCGATGCTGATCTGTCGGCGCTGGATGCCGAAGAAAACGGCGAAACAGCGGAGATCCAGGCCGATAGCGAGAGCGTAAATAACTTAGGAACTTCTTATGATGAAAACAGCTTATAGGAAATATCAGAAGTCTGTCTTCGCGCTGCTCGGCGTAGTCGTGTTTGCGGCACCGGTTTCGGTGTCGGCCGCACCCTGGAACAACGGGGAAAACCGTTCGGACGAATGGAAGGCGAATCGCGAAGAGAAGCTGACAGAGCGGAAAGAGAATCGCGCAGAGAAGCTCGCCGAAATGAAGGACAATCGCCAGGAAGCGTTCTGTACCCGGTTTACCGAACAGGCGGAAAAAATCGCTGGCAATCTCTCGGATCGCCGCGCGAAGTTCGATGAGCGCAAGGGGAAGCGTGCGGACACACTGGAAACCAATCGCAATGAGCGCGAAGCGAAGCTCGAAAGTCACCGTTCCCAGACCGATGAGCGCCGTAATGCGATGTATGAGAAGCTCGAAGCGCGCGCAGATACCGATGCGAAGAAAGCTGCGGTAGCCGCGTTCAAGAAAACCGTCGAGGCGGCTGTCGATACCCGCCAGGATGCGGTGGATGCCGCTATCGCTGCGTTCCGCAAGGGTGTCGACGCGGCGATCGGTTCACGCAAGACCGATATGGAGAGCGCCGCCGAGACTTTCAAAAAAGCCGTCGAGGCCGCTTTGACCAAGGCGAAGTCTGATTGCGCGGCCGGGACTGATCCGGCCACCGTCCGCCAGACGTTCAAAACGAGCCTGCAATCCGCGCGGACCGTCTTGCAGAATGAGCGCCAGGGAGCCGATAAGGTCGGTGTCCAAGTCAAGGCGCTCGCCGAGACCCGCCGTATAGTGGTGAGGGCGGCTCTGGATGCATTCAAATCAACCGTGGAAGCGGCTCGCGCCGAACTGAAGAAAGCGTTCGGGGAGACGACGCCGTAAGGCATTGTGAAAAAGAACCCCGCTGTCCTCGAAAGGAGCGGGGTTTTTTATTTGGCAACAGCCTCTGTTTCTTAGTGCGAAGCGTTCGGGCCCATTCGGAACTTGGAATGGTCGAGCAGATTTTTTGTTGTCAATTCGTGGCACTTGAACACGTAGCCGACATATTTTTTTCCGTTGAATGCGGGCATCGTTTCGAAGCACGAGCTGACGAAGCGCAAGGCAGCTTCTTTTCGTGATCCGCCGATACTCGATCCGGTGATGAGGACGCACCGCACGAGCGAGCTGTCTTTCATCTGGCAGAATATCCAGCCGCCGAGGATATAGAACTGCTTTCCTTGCAGAGGATTACGTTTGTTCCGGTTGAGGAAATTGTCGATGGTATGCGAGATGTCGCAGATCATGAAGCGCGGGTGACGGTATCTTGCCGGGGAAAAGATCGTTTGCATCAGGTGCTCGGTGTTGGCCGCGGCTTGTTCGCGCGTATCGGCGATGATAAGCTGGGCACGGGCCAGAGAAAAAGATTTGACGGTGTGCATGACGACCGGATTGCCGTAGTACGCCTCTAGCATGGTCGGATCAAAGTGGTTTGTGCTGCCGGTATTCGTCGCTGCCATAGTCGCTGCGAAAGCGCGCATGATCGTTCTCCTTCTTCTGAAGTTGTATAAGGGACACAAAAGAACCAAAAATAGGATATCAGAACGGAAGGAAAAAGCAAGGGGTTTGCCTAAATCTGGTTTTTTTGACAAAATAAAGGGAACGTATAATGTATTGTGATGTTTCACGATGACGCAAAGTATCCGTGACAGTTTTATCGTTACGGCAGACGATTATGGCATCCGTCAGACAGCGGAGCTGATTTTGCGTCTGGTCCACGAGGGCAAGGTGGATCGCGTCGCGGTGCTCATCCACTACGTTTCTGCCGAACAAGCGGCCGCACTTTTGGCGACGGGAGTGAAGATCGATCTGCACCTGGAGCTCATCGGTCTCCTGAAAAGCGGCGAGAAAGTGTATGAGAGCGCTCTCGTGCGGAGCATCAATTTCATCATCCGGTATGTAACCGGTCTCGTGACAGCGAAAAAGGTCAGAGAGGAATGGCAGGACCAAATCGAGCGGTTCAGGGAATTATTCGGGCGCCTGCCTGACGGACTCAATTCGCATGAGCACCTGCATTGCTTCCCGGCGTTTTTCCGGGTTTTCACACGGCTGGCGGAAGCCTACGGCATATCCTATATCCGTTTCGGAAAGAAGGGGATGCTGACCGGCCTGCGCGGAGCTTTCATTGCGAGAATACTGGCTGTTTTCTGGAAACGGACAGCTGCCATCTATGCCGAGACCCGTCTCGATACTTCCGATTACCTGGTCAGCCTGGATTGGCTGCCGGATTTCAAGGCTTTCAGCGAGCAGCTGCCGCACGGGAGCATCGAGCTCGTGGTGCACCTGGAGCGCGAGGAGGATTATCGCACGATGCTCGAATACTTCTAAGGCGTTTTCCGCCATCGCAAAAAATAATTTTTCTGGAAACGCCTCAAGAAATCCTTGCGAAAGGCGTAACGCAAATCCTATTGCTCACCGTTGATATTTCTCTCGTTTCGTGTTATACTGCTCTTCCTGTGTTTTTGCCTATGTCAAAGAATGCCCCGCGAAAAAATCACCCTCAGACTCCCGAGCCATCCCAATGGATCATAGTCAAAGGCGCGCGCACCCACAATCTGAAAAACATCACCATCGAGATGCCGCGCAATGCAATGATCGTTTTCACGGGGCTTTCCGGTTCGGGAAAATCCTCCCTGGCGTTCGACACTATCTTCGCGGAGGGACAGCGCCGCTATGTCGAATCGCTGTCTGCCTACGCGCGCCAGTTCCTGAATACGATGCAGAAGCCGGATGTGGATGAGATCGTCGGCCTTTCGCCTGCCATCTCCATCGACCAGAAGTCCGCGAGCCGCAATCCGCGCTCGACGGTCGCGACCGTGACGGAGATCTACGACTATCTGCGCGTCCTGTATGCGCGTCTCGGCCGGCCGCACTGCCTCGTCTGCGATCGGGAGATCCAGAAGCTCTCGCCGGAAGAGATGCTCGGCATTGTGTCGGAGCGCGTACAGCAGGCGCTCGTAAGCGCCAAGAAGAAGAAAACCGCGCTCATCATCACGGCGCCGGTCGTGCGCGGACGCAAAGGCGAATACTACCAGCTGCTCTATAACGCTCTGAGCAGGGGATTCGCGGAAATATTCCTCGATGGGGAACGCAAGAGTCTCCGCCAGCAGATCCTGCTTTCCAAAAACAAGAAACATGATATCGACCTGATCGTGGACGAATTGCCGCTTCTGGAATTCGAGAAATTCCCGCAGACGTCGGGAGAGCGTTTGTCGGAAGCGGTACAGCGTTCGCTCGAAGAAAGCGACGGGCTGGTGAATATCCATATCGGATCCGAAAGCCTCGTCTTGTCATCGAAATTCTCCTGCCCTTATGACGGATTTTCTTATCCGGAAGTGGAGCCGCGCCTGTTTTCGTTCAATTCCCCCTATGGCGCCTGCGCCGCCTGCAACGGCCTGGGGACCAAGCATTTCTTCGGCGATGAGGTCTGCGAAGTATGCCAAGGCTCGCGTCTGCGCGAAGAGGCATTGCATATCCGTATCGGCGGGAAAAACATCGTCGAAGTGACGGCGATGATGATAGAAGAAGCGCGGCGCTTTTTCGACACGCTCAAGCTCTCCGAGAGGGAGAAGCAGATCGCCTCGGTGGTGCTCCGGGAAATAGCCGGGCGGCTGCAGTTCCTCCTCAATGTCGGACTCAACTATCTCACGCTCAATCGGCGGGCGAATACCCTTTCCGGAGGGGAGGCGCAGCGCATCCGTCTGGCGAGCCAGCTCGGTTCGCAGCTCGTGGGGGCGCTCTACGTCCTCGATGAGCCGACGATCGGACTCCATCAGCGCGACAACGACCGTCTCATCGAGACGCTCAAGGCGCTCCGCGATCTGGGCAATACGATCATCGTCGTCGAGCACGACGAAGATACGATCTATGCCTCCGACTACATCGTCGATATCGGTCCGGGGGCCGGCGCGCACGGCGGCGAGGTCGTCGTGTCAGGCTACCTCGACGATCTCCTGACGGCGAAAAAGAATGACTCTGGATCCCTCACGCTCGCCTATCTGCGCGGCGAAGAGAAGATCCCTATTCCCGCAAAGCGCCGCAGCAAAGAGAAGGGCGTCATCAAGATCCGCGGCGGCCACCTCTTCAATATCAAGGATATGAACGTCGATATCCCGCTCGGCCGCTTCAATGTGATCACGGGCGTTTCCGGTTCGGGCAAGTCGACGCTCCTCTACGAGATCATCCACAAGAATCTGCAGGCGCGCTTCGATCGGCGCTACAAGTCGAACGAAGTCTTCCATTGCCAGTCCTTCGTCGGATCGGAATACCTGTCGCGGACGGTATTGATCGACCAGAGTCCCATCGGCCGGACGCCGCGTTCCAATCCGGCGACGTATACGGGCGCCTGGACGCATATCCGCGACCTCTTCGCCGAAAGCGTTGAAGCGCGGGTGCGCGGATGGAAGGCCGGGCGTTTCTCGTTCAACCGCCCGGGCGGCCGCTGCGAGACCTGCGAGGGCAACGGCTTCATCGCGGTCGAGATGCATTTCCTGCCGACCGTGTACGTGCCGTGCGATGTCTGCGACAGCAAGCGCTTCACCAAAGAGACGCTCGAAGTGAGGTACAAGCACAAGAATATCTATCAGGTACTCGAGATGACGATCGAGGAGGCCTTCTCGTTTTTCGCCGATATTCCGGCTATCGCGGACCGCCTGAAGACGCTGAGTGAAGTGGGGCTCGGCTATCTGAAGCTCGGCCAGTCGGCGACGACGCTCTCGGGCGGCGAGGCGCAGCGCGTGAAGATCTCCTCGGAACTCTATCGCAAGATCTACGAGCGCACGATCTATCTCCTCGACGAGCCGACCATCGGGCTGCACTACGAGGACGTGAAGAAGCTGATCGAGATCCTCGAGACGCTGGTCGTCAAGGGCAATACCGTCATCGTCATCGAGCACAATATGGACATCATCAAGAGCGCCGACCATATCATCGACATCGGTCCGGAAGGCGGCTTAGGCGGAGGCAAGGTCGTAGCGAGCGGGACGCCGGAGGAAGTGGCAGAGATGCCGCGCTCGTACACGGGGCAGTATCTGAAACGCGTCTTGAAAAAGGGGTAGGGACGGTGGTATACTGGAGGCAGGCAGTTTTTGGTACCGTTTATTTTTTTACTTACCATTATGGAAACATTTCCCCCAGCGGGCTCCGTGGCAGCGCAGCCGAAGAAGCTGCAGAAGTCGAGCGTCGTGAAGTGGGCGCTCATCATCGGCATCGCGATCGTCGTGAATCTGTTCATCACGTATCTCGTGGACGTCATCTATCATACGCCGGAATTCACCGATTTCTGTCCGGAGCGCCAGGTGAACCGGGCGATCGAATCCGAAGCCGCATGCCTGGAAGTCGGCGGACAGTGGAACGAGAATATCGATGTGAAAAGCGTCGCGCCTCAGATGATCTCCGAATCTACTCCTATCAGCAGCTATTGCGATGTGAACTATACGTGCAGTAAGCAATATGAGGAGACGATGAAGGTGTATAACCGTAATGTCTTCGTCGTATTCATGGTGGCGGGATTTCTCCTCCTGGTCGGGAGCGTATACCTCGCGGGAGCCGAGGCGATCTCGCTCGGGTTCTCTTTCGGTGGCGTGCTCGCGTTCATCATCGGTTCGGTGCGCTATTGGTCGGATATGAACGATATCCTGCGCGTCATCATCCTCGGCATCGCGCTCGCTGGACTGCTCTACGTGGCGTGGAAGAAATTCCGGGATTAGCCAGAGTCCTGGTTGCGGAAAAAATAAAAAGCCCCGCCTTTCCAGAAGGCGGGGCTTTCAGTTTCGGATAACAAAAGAGATGCCGTGACACGATGGTCGGGCATCTCGGACTCACATCTTGCCACAAAGGGGAGTAAGTGGGAGTGGAGTCAAGGGGGAATTCAGTCAGCGTTCAGAACATCTTGCAATTCCCAGGGTGTGAGGCGATGCGATAATCGGCGGGAAGGCGTCTCCGCGGGTGCGGCCTGTTTCTTTTCCTTGACGCGCGCCGCCCGCTTGTGGTGTGCTTCGACCAGTTTCTTTACCGGACCGAGGAGGGTGTTGAAGCCTTCGTTGTTACGTTTGCCGATGACTCCGTCCGAGTATATCACTTTCGCGAACACGCGGCTGTCGAATGGGCGATCGGGAGCCAGCTCGAGAACGCGCTTGGCGACAACACGCTTTCTGACCGGGTGAAAGTACAGATAGTATTCTTGGTAATTTTCCGTCTCTGATAAGCCGTACTTTTGGGCGACGGCACTGTATGCGGCACCGAAGTAGACGCGCGCATGAAGGAATGGCAGGATTTCCTCAACCATACCTCTAATCCGTTTTTCTGAGGGCTTCCGGGGATGGGACATTTTTCTTGCCTCCTTCGAATGATTATGAAATTTTCAAAAAACTATGTTTACATATTATACACCTTTTTTGTGAAAAAGTCAAGAAGAATGAGTGAATGGAAGAATGGTTGCGTCCAGGTGCCGAAACTGCTTGAATGAGGGTACTGTGCGCGTATGAAAAAACTTTGGACCGATATCGTGACGCTTGAAGCGTTCCACAAGAAGAATAGGCTGCCCGAAGTGCCGGGAGTGTATTTTTTCTTGGATGCGAAGAAGCGGCTGCTCTACATCGGCAAGGCGACCTCGCTCCGCGATCGGGCGAAGAGCTACTTCACCCAGGGCCTCGGCGGGATGCGTGGGCCGAAAATCGTCCTGATGCTCGAGCGGACGCGCTTCATCGCCTATCAGAGAACCGATTCCGTGCTCGAAGCGCTCATTCTCGAGGTGAGCCTCATCAAGGCGCACCAGCCGCCGTACAACACCGATGCCAAAGACGACAAGAGCTATCAGCACGTCGTGATCACGCGTGAGAGATTCCCGCGCGTGCTTCTCGTGCGCGGCCGCGATATCGAGCAGCAGAAATTCACGGAACCTGCGAAATACATCTTCGGACCGTTTCCGTCGGGCTCTGCGCTCCGCGAAGCGCTCAAGATCATCCGGAAGCTGTTTCCCTATCGGGATCGCTGCACGCCGTATGCGGAGCTGTCCCTGAAACAGCAAGCAAAGGCCCGGCCGTGTTTCTCGGCGCAGATCGGACTGTGTCCAGGCGTGTGTATGGGGAGCGTTTCGGCGCGCGAGTACGGGCGCACGATCAACCACATCCGCCTGTTTTTCGAAGGGCGCAAGCATATGATCATACGCGGACTGGAGCGCGAGATGCAGACAGCGGCGAAGCACTTGGCATTCGAACGGGCGGGGGACATCAAGAAAACCATCTTCGGATTGCGGCACATCCAGGATATGGCGCTTCTCAAGGATGATCAACAATTAACAGTCAGCAGTCAACAGAAAACAATGCGGATCGAAGCGTATGATGTTGCTCATCTGGGAGGGGATGCCAGTGTTGGAGTGATGGTTACGATACAAGGCGGGAAGCCCGATAAAGAATCGTACAGAAAATTCATTCTGCGCGGCGCGCATAACGGCAATGATCTCTCGGCGTTGGAAGAAATTCTGAAGCGGCGCCTGAAACATAGCGAGTGGACGTTCCCGGAAATCATCGTGGTGGATGGCGCGCTCCTCCAATACGATGTCGCGGCAGAAGTGCTGCGATCGTTTGGCTTGACGATTCCGATCGTAGGGGTCGTGAAAAATGCCAAGCATCAGCCCGAGCGTCTCATCGGGGAGGAAGCGCTCACCAAGCGTTTCAAGAAAGAGATCCTGCTTGCCAACAGCGAGGCGCACCGTTTCGCCATCACCTTCCACCGCAAGCGCCGGAGCAAGGAGTTCATGCCCGGGTAGGCGGGGTTTACACCTGGCGAAAAAGAGTGTATGATGGAAACCGATCGTATCTTTTTTCGGAGACATATCTGCCTTCGGCAGGCAGGCTTCCAGTCAGCGGACACTCTATACCAGCTATGCCAGGGAAAAAATCAGTCATCGAGATCCGCGGCGCGCGGGTCAACAACCTGAAAAACGTGGATGTCGATATTCCGCGGAATGCGCTCGTTGTCGTGACCGGGCTTTCCGGTTCTGGAAAATCCTCTCTGGCTTTCGATACTTTGTTCGCAGAAGCGAATCGGCGCTATGTCGAGTCGCTTTCTTCGTATGCGCGCAATTTCCTCGACGGTTTCGACAAGCCCGATGTCGATGCAATCCGCAACCTCTCGCCGGCCATCTCCATCGATCAGAAGAGCGTCTCGCGTTCGCCGCGCTCGACGGTCGGCACGATGACGGAAGTCTATGATTATCTGCGCATCCTGTTCGCAAAGCTCGGGATCCCGCATTGTCCTGTCTGCGGCAAGCGGCTTACGAGAAAGAGCGTGCGGGAGATTCTCGATGAGATCCTGCTTTTGCCCGACGAAACCCCGCTCGTCTTCCTCGCGTATAGTCCGGCGCTCGCCGAAAAGCCAGAGCGCGCCGCTCTCGAGCTCGTCAATGCCTGGGGGTATGTGCGGGTGCTGTTTCGCGGCGGACTGACGCCGATCGCGGATGCGTTGGACCAGGCTTCGGCTACGGAAATCTCGGACATCGCCGTCGCCGTCGACCGGCTCGTCATCGATCTCGCGCGTCCCGACAAAGAACGCATCCTCGATTCTTTGCAGACGGCGTTCCGCGTCGGACAGGGCACGCTCATCCTGCGCATCAACGGCGAGGGCGAAGAGCGTCTCTATAACGAGGAGTATCGCTGCGAAGAATGCGATATCCATCTGCCGGAATTCACGCCGAGCCACTTTTCTTTCAATAGTCCGGAAGGCGCGTGCGAGAAATGCGCCGGTCTCGGCGTGACGCTGGAATTCGATCCGGAACTCGTCATCCCTAACAAGAATCTCTCGCTCGCCGAGGGAGCGATCCGGCCGTGGAGCAAGATGAACGGCGATCGCCATACCGGACAGGGACCGATGCATTGGCTGCGCACTCTCGGCCGGCGGCAGAAATTTTCGCTCGACGTGCCGGTGAAGAAACTGTCCGCGAAACAGCTGGCCATCGTGCTCTACGGAGAAGCGGACAAAGAAGAGGACGCTTTTCCCGGCGTCATCGCTCTGCTCGAGCGCAAATATCACGAGACGAAATCCGATCATCTGCGCGGCGATATCGAGGCCTATATGCTGACCAAGCTCTGTCCGGTTTGCGTTGGGAAGCGTCTGAAAGCGGCATCGCTTGCCGTGAAGCTCGAGGGTTTGTCAATACACGACCTGGTGAAGGAAAGCACGGATGCGTTTCTGGCGCTCTTGAAACCGCTCTCCGAGAAGCTTGTGAAGACGGGAGCGAAGGGAATGATCGATCCTTTGTTTCGCGAGATGGAAACGCGGATGCGCGCCGTGGAAAAAGTGGGCCTCGGCTATCTGGAGCTGACGCGCGGCGCCGATACGCTTTCGGGTGGCGAGGCGCAGCGTATCCGCCTGTCTGTCCAGATGAAGTCGGGTTTGTCCGGCATCATCTATGTCCTCGATGAGCCGTCGGTCGGCCTGCACAGCCGCGATACGGAACGGCTGATCCATGCGCTGGAAGATTTGCGGACAGAGAACAATTCGCTCGTCATCGTCGAACATGACGTGGCGATCATGCGCAAAGCGGACTATATCATCGATCTGGGTCCCGGTGCCGGCAGCGAAGGCGGGGAAATCATCTTTTCCGGTACGCCGGACAAGCTGATGCACTCGAAGCTCTTGACCGGACAGTACCTCTCCGGCAAGCGCAAGGTCTCCGAGAAGAAGAGGGCGCGTAAGTTGAGCGAAGAAGCGATCACGATTCATGGCGCGACAGAACACAATCTGAAGAACGTCGATGTGAAGATCCCGCTCGGGATACTCGTCGCCGTGTCCGGGGTTTCCGGGTCGGGCAAATCGAGCCTGGTGCACGATATCTTGTCGCGGGCGCTGTCGAAGTATTTCTATCATGCCAAGGCTGAGCCGGGCGCGCACAAGAAGATCGAAGGCCTGTCGAATATCGACAAGGTCATCGCCGTGACGCAGGATCCGATCGGCCGCACGCCGCGTTCCAATGCGGCGACATATACCGGCGTGTTCAGTCTGATCCGCGATCTGTTCGCGGCGACGACGGAAGCGGAACGGGAAAAATATTCCGCCAGCCATTTCAGCTTCAATATGCGCGGCGGCCGCTGCGAGGCGTGCCAGGGCGGGGGACTGAAGAAAATCGAGATGTATCTCTTGCCGGACGTGTACGTGCCGTGCGAGATCTGCCAGGGGACGCGCTACAATTCCAAGACGCTTTCTATCGAATACCGCGGAGCCAATATCGCCCAAGTGCTCCGGATGACGGTCACGGAAGCGCGGCACTTTTTTCTCGACCAGCCGATGATCGAAGAGAAGCTGCGCGTGCTCGAAGAGGTCGGGCTCGGCTATCTGGTACTCGGGCAGAGCGCGACCAATCTCTCCGGCGGCGAGGCGCAGCGCATCAAGCTGGCGACGGAATTGGCGCGCAAATCGACCGGCAAGACGCTCTATATCCTCGATGAGCCGACCATCGGGCTGCATTTCGAAGACGTGCGCCGCCTGCTCGAAGTGCTTGAGGCGCTCGTGGACAAGGGGAACAGCGTCCTCGTCGTGGAACACAATATCGACGTGATCGCATCAGCCGACTGGGTACTGGAACTGGGACCGGACGGCGGCGCGCAGGGCGGCGAGTTGATTTTCTCGGGACCGCCTGACAAGCTCAAGAGCTGCAAACGAAGCTTTACCGCGAAATATCTGTAAATGTAAAATTGAAAAATCAAAATGCAAAATTACAAATTAAAATCTAAAATGAATAAATGTCAAAACTGCTATACGTTCTAGATTTTTTCATTTGACATTGTCATTTTCAATTTTGATATTTACATTTTCCATTTTTTTATGTCCTACCGTTTGGGGAAAAACATCTTGGCGACAGTGACATATTATGACGTCTTGAATATGCCGCTTTCGGCATTCGAGATCTGGAAGCACCTGATCACCCAGGAATTCGAGCATCCGGTAGGCGATACGCCCTGCACGCTCGGGGATGTGGCCAGGTTTCTCGCTTCCGGGCAGCTGACCCAGAGAATCAATGAGCAGAATGGGTTTTATTTCCTGCCTGGTCGCGAGGCGCTGGTGGCAGAGCGCATCCGGGCTGAGAAGATTTCGGCCGCGAAACTGAAGCGGATGCGGCGCCTGGCGCGCGTGCTCGCCTGCGTGCCGTATCTCCGGATGTTGGGCGCGACCGGCAGCCTGGCGATGAAAAACGGTACGCGCGGGAGCGATTGGGATATGTTCGTCGTGCTGCGCTCAGGGAAAATATGGATCGGTCGGACGCTCCTCACGGGCTTTCTGCAGTGCATAGGGAAACGGCGGCACGGGAAGAAGGTGCGGGATCGCGCCTGCCTCAACTATTTCGTCACGGATGATAACCTGGAAATCGGCATCAAAGACCTGTTTTCCGCCCACGAGTATCGCTTTTTCATCCCGCTTGTCAATTTCGAGCTGTTTCAGATATTCGAACTGAAGAACCGCTGGATACGGGAATATCATCCGAATTTCGCGCTGACGATGCTGCCGAGCCTGTGGACCGTGGAGAGCAAGCGCTTCGCCCGGCATATCCAGCAGATAGGCGAGCGCATCTTTGATATGTTCACGGTCGAGTCGTGGCTCGCTTCGTGGCAAAAGGAAAAAATCCGCCGCAATCCCAAGACGCATATGTCTGGCAGTATGATCGAAGCGAACGATCATGCCCTGATTTTTCTGCCATCGCCGCGGGGACCGCGCGTTTTCGAGCAATTCAAAGAGCGTCTGAGCGCCTAAAGGCTCTGAAGTGTGGTATACTAACGACATACAATACATACAAAAGCATCCCTGGTATGCCGAAATTTTTATATACCGCGAAAAATATCACGACCGGAGAAACGTCCGGCGGCGAGATGGAAGCCAAAGACGAGAAAACGCTGGCGCAGACGCTCCGTGCCGGAGGAGTGCTCCTGACCTCGCACAAGGAACTGGAGGTAGCGCAATCGCTCCATATCAAATTTTTCGATCGTTTTGGAACGGTACCGCTCAAGGAGAAGATGGTGTTCGCGCGGAACCTGGCGGTGATGGTTTCATCCGGATTGACCGTTTCCCGGGCAATCCATAATTTGAGCCTGCAGACCAGAAACAAACGATTCAACAAGATCTTGGTCAGCGTGTACGACGATGTGCAGGGGGGCAAGACGCTCTCGGAAGGTTTGGCGCGTTATCCGGCGGTTTTCAACGAGCTGTTCGTCAATATGATCGCTGTCGGCGAGGTGAGCGGCAATCTTGAAGAGATATTGGATATCCTGGCGCTCCAGCTGGAAAAAGAGAACGATCTCCTGAGCAAAGTGCGCGGGGCGCTCATTTATCCGGCCGTGATCGTCGCAGCGATGATCGGCATCGCTATCCTGATGCTCACCTATATCCTGCCGAAGATCACCAGTGTGTTCCAGGATATGAACGTGACGTTGCCGGCGACGACGCTGTTCATCATCGCTATCAGCGATTTTCTCCGCAACCACCCTATCTTGAGCGTCGCTGTCGCCGTGATCGCTATCGTATCAGTCAGGATTTTCTCCAGGACGCAGGCAGGGCAGCGTTTCTTCGGTCTCATATTCGTGTATATGCCGATCGTCGGCAATATCGTCATCAAGGTGAACTGCGCGCGCTTCGCCCGCATTTACAGCTCTCTCCTGAAAAGCGGCATTTCGGTCATCAATGGACTCTCTATCGTTTCCAAGACGCTCGGCAACGTGTATTACAAGGATGCTTTGGCGGAAGCCATCGGAGAGGTCCAAAAAGGCGTCGATCTGAGCAAAGTCATCGCCAAGTATCCGCGCATCTTCCCGATCCTGGTGACGCAGATTCTCGAAGTGGGCGAAGAGACGGGCAAGACTGACATCGTGCTGCAGCGTCTGGCGGAATTCTATGAAGAAGAGGTTTCACAGATCACCAAAAATATGTCCTCGATCATCGAGCCGATCCTGATGCTGCTCATCGGCGGTTCGGTCGGGTTTTTCGCGGTGGCGATGCTACAGCCGATGTATAGCGTCCTCGAGAACATCAAGTAAACAGGACCTTCATTTTTGGCACATTTCTTCGTTGCAAACTCCGGTGCTCACCGCTTGTATGCGACATACCGCTTGCTCCGCTCCTCATGTGCGCCTCGAACTGTACTCAAAAATGGAGGTTTTGTCCGGAAATGGTTATCCCAAAGAGTTATCACAGTTTTTTTCATGTTCACCACAAACAGCAAGCAACCAGCGATAAGCAGCAGCGGCTTCACTCTCATCGAGGCCTTGGTTTTCCTGTTCATATTCGCGATCAGCTCCATGGCTTTTTTGCAGACGTACGCAGTGGGGACGCGCCTGATTATCGAGTCCAAGAACCGTTTGGGAGCCACGGCGCTCGCCAATCAGAAAATGGAGATCATCCGGAGCATCGACTACGATACCATCGGCACCAAGCGCTGGAATGGCAGCGCGTGGGTGTACGGCATCCCGGCGGGGGATTTGCTCGAGGATGAGGCAGTCAGCGTGAATACGGTGCAGTATCAGGTGCATACGTTCGTCCAGTATGTCGATGATGCTTTCGATGGCACGCTCGGCGGCAGCCCGACCGATGCCATCCCCAATGATTACAAGCGCATCCGTGTGTCCGTTTCCTGGGGCGCCTTGGGCGCTGATCAGACGGCCTCGGTCTTTTCCAATGTGTCTCCGAACGGGATCGAGACATCGGCGGGCGGCGGCGTGCTCTCGATCAATATCCTCGACGTCTCCGGCTCCGGCGTGTCTGGCGCGACCGTTCATATCGTCAATAGCGCCTCTGGGGTGGATATCACGACGGCGACCGATTCGACCGGCAATATCACGCTGCCAGGAGCGCCAGCAGGCACCCAGAACTACGCATTGACCGTTTCCAAAAGCGGCTACTATGGCGCGATGACATATCCGCCGTATCCGACGTCGGCGTACAATCCGATCGATGAGCACGCGTCGGTAGTGGCCGGAGTATTGAATCCGAAAACGATCGTGATGGATCAGGCGTCCGACATCCTCTTGCATACCAAGGATCCGTTCGGGACGGCTATCCCGAATATCGATATCAGTATCGAAGGCGGACGGATCCTCGGCACGGACATGCTCACTGTTCCGCCGATGCCGGTATATGGCTTGAAGCAGGATACGAGTACCGATGCATCCGGAGACAAGACATTCGCCGCCCAAAGCTATGGCCAGTATGCGCTGACTGTTTCCGGTGCCGGGTATCAATTCTATAAGCTGACCCCGGAAAGCGCTACGGCCACTGTCATCGATGTGGTCGCCGGCGTCAACTCGGATGTGACCGCCATCCTGCTTGATACGGCGATCGGTTCCGTGAAAGCGGCGGTGACGAATCAGTCCGACGGCAGTCCGGTAGCCGGAGCGAGCGTGCATCTTTCCAGTGCATCGCTCGGCTATGATGCGACGCGAACGACGGATCAGTACGGGTTCGCCTATTTTCCGGAAGCGCTGCCCGAACTTGCGGCCGGGACGTATGATATGGAAGTGAGCGCTACGGGCTTTGCGAGCGATGCTTCGACAGCGAATGTGAATGGCGCCTTGGTCACGAACAATATCGCCTTGACCCCTAATTAGAACCGCTATGCAGAGAAAACGCCTACGAGGAATGACCCTGATCGAAATGCTGGTGGCCATCGCCGTTATGCTGATCGCTATGGAAGGGTTCACGCTGCTTTTCGTGAAGAGCTGGGAGACGAACAAATTCATCTTGGAAGAGGGACTGGCTTCGGCTGCCGCCTCTCGGGCGACCAACAAGATCATCACGCAGCTCCGGAGCGTGCGCCAGGCGGATAACGGGGATTTCGCCGTCGAGTCCGGAGCGGATTTCGATGTCAAGGTGTATGCCGATATCGATGATGACGGCGTGACGGAGCGGGTGCATTATTTTCTCGATCTCGCCACCGATGAATTGAAAGTCGGCGTGACGGATCCGCTCGGTACGACGCCGATCACGTATCCGGCATCCGATGATACCGTGACGGTGCTTGCGAGCTATGTCGTGAACGAGAGCGATAACCCCGCCTTCTATTATTATAACGAGAACTACCCGGGAGATACGGTGACCAACCCGCTCGCCACGCCGATCAATGTCGAGGATGCGCGCCTCATCCGGGTGCATCTTTTGGTGAATATCGATCCGATCCGCGCGCCGAATAATATCAATATCGAATCGTTCGCCGATCTGCGCAACCTGAAAAACCTATGAATGCCAAGCAGAAACAATGCTTGAAGGGATCCGCCCTGGTATACGGCCTCGTGATTATGACGACGGTGGCGATCGTTCTGACGTCTATCTTAAGCTTCATCGCATCGCAGACCAAGTACGCGCTCAGGGTGCATGCGCGCGAGCAGGCGCTCCAGATTTCCGAATCCGGCATCCATTTCTATCGCTGGTATCTGGCTCATCAGGTGGAAGGGCGCACCGCGCAGCAGGTGCAGGACTTCTGGACGAGCGGCAGCCCGTATGGAGTCGCTACGGCGTATGAAGTGGAATACACCGATCCGTCAGGCGATGCAGTAGGCAAATATCGTCTGGAGGTGACGCCTCCCGTACTCGGCTCTACGATCGTGACGGTACGTTCGACTGGCTGGACGTATCGTTATCCGAGCGATACGCGTTCTCTCGAAGTGCGTTTTCGCCGGCCGTCTTGGAGCGAAAGCGCCGTACTCGCCAATGATTTTATGCGTTTCGGCGCCGGGACGGAAGTGTTCGGCACCATACACTCGAATCAAGGCATCCGTTTCGACGGAGTGGCGCACAATATCGTTTCGAGTTCCGTTTCCGCGCACGATGACCCGGATCATACCGGGGAGAACGAATTCGGCGTGCATACCCATGATAGTCCGACTGATCCGCTGCCGCCAGCGTCCGTTCCGGCGCGGACGGATGTGTTCGAAGCGGGGCGCACGTTTCCGGTGGCGTCAGTGGATTTCAACGGCGTGCTCGGCGATCTGAGCCTGATGAAAAGCGTCGCTCAGGCAGGCACTGACGGTAGCCGGTATTTCGATAATACCGATGTCGGGCGCCGTATCATCCTGAAGACCAACGGAACAGCCGATGTCTGCCGGGTAGCATCAGCGAGCCTGACCGGTACCGGGCATACCAATGGCATCTTGAGCTATCGCCGCAATAGCGGTTCTGGAACGTGCGGTACGTGCAGCGGACTGTGTCTGTCCAATTATCCTATTCCGGATAATGGGGTGATCTTCGTCGAGGATAACGCGTGGGTCGAAGGACAGGTCAATGGCGAGAAAGTGACGATCGTTGCGGCAGACCTCCTGGGCGGGAGTCCGCCGTCTCTCTATATCGGGAGCGATATCATGTACAGCAGCTACACGGGGAGCGACATCATCGGGCTGATCGCTCAGAAGAATATCGAGATCATCCGCGATAGCGATACGAACCTCCGTATCGACGGAGCCTTGCTCGCTCAGGCCGGGCGCGTCGGCCGGGAGTATTATGATGGGCGCGTCAAGTCGGTGATCACCGTGTATGGCGCGATAGCGACGAACCTGCGCTACGGTTTTGCCTATACGAATGGGACCGGCTATACGACGCGCAACCTGTACTATGACAATAATCTGCTCTATTATCCGCCGCCGTATTTTCCAACCGGCACGCAGTACGAGATGGATCTCTGGGAAGAGAAGTAAGGAGGAAGAATGAATCATGAATAAAGAAGGTAAGCGATACAATGCAAGAGAAAGACGTGTTACAATAACAAGAGTAAATAAAAAGAGAAACAGATGAGCATTCTGCAGAAGAAAATTTTCGATCTTTTCCCGAGTTCATTCGGTTTGGATCTGAGCGATCTGTCGATCAAGGCTCTGTGGCTCGATCGGTCCGGGCAGAGCGATTCTATCATAAGTTTCGGTTCGGTGCCGCTGCCTATCGGGAGCGTCGTTGACGGCGAGATCGTGGATTCGGAAGCGGTAAAGGGCGCGATCATCAAGTTGCTCGAAAAATCCGGTCCCAAGAAACTGAAATCGCGCCAGGTGATCTGCTCGCTGCCGGAAACGAAAGCTTTTCTTCGCATCCTCTCGCTTCCCCTGATGAAAGAAGTTGAGATGAAGGAGGCGATCAAGTGGGAGATCGAAGCCAATATCCCGCTGACGCTCGATCAGGTGTATTATGACTGGCAGACCCTCGATCTGAATCTGATGCAGGAAAAAGGGAAGCTGAGCGTGCTCGTGGTCGCGGTGGCGCGGAACGTCGTGGATCAGTTTCAGAGCGTGCTCGAGTCGGCGGGACTCGAAGTGCTGGGGCTCGAGACGGAATCCATCGCTCAGGCGCGCAGCCTGCTGTCCGAAAAGAATGAGAAGCGCACGACGCTTATCGTCGATATCGGCGACCGGCGGACGAGTTTCCTCATCGCTATCGGCAGTACGCCCTGTTTCACGTCGAGCCTTCCGCTCTCTTCGCAGATGGTGACGGACGCTATCGCCAAATCGCTCCACCTCTCTTTCGAGGAGGCAGAGACGCTCAAGATCAAGCAGGGCTTGGGATCGCTCGCGCTCAAGAGCCCAGTTCTGCAGGCGGCGCTGCCGGTGCTCGAGAATATCGCTACCGAGATCGAGAAATCCATCGATTTCTATCTGAACAATCTGCGTTATTCCGAGACTATCGACGCCATCGTGCTGTGCGGAGGAGGTTCCAATATGCAGGGGCTCCTGCCATTTCTCTCGCGCCGGCTGGGGCGGCCTATAGAATTCGGCAATCCGTGGGTCAATGTGCTCCTCGGGAAACAATTGCCGCTCATCGATCGTAACCGTTCCGTACAGTATTCAACCGCTATCGGTCTCGCACTGCGCGGCCTCGACGAATATGAAGACTTTGCTTAATCTCCTTCCGGAGGAAAAAAAGGCAGACATCCGGCGCAAGCTCCACTTCCGCTTTTTTCTGTGGCAGCTTTTTCTGGCGTTCGCTCTGGAAATATTCTATATGAGCATGCTCATCGGCATATATTTTATACTCAATTTCCAGCTGCAGAGCCTGCAGACGATCGAACAGCAATACGATACGGCGTATGCACAGCAGAAGCAGCTCGATACGTATCAGCAGCAATTCAGGGACACGAATGCCGCCGTCGACGAGATCGGCAGGATCGAGCGCAACCATTTTTCTTTTACGCAGATCTTCCGCCTGCTGGATACCACGCTGCCTGCGGGCATCGCGATAGAACGATTGTCTACCAAAGATTATACGGTGACCCTGTTCGGTCAAGCAGCGACCCGCGACGATCTCCTGGCATTCGATGGGTATCTCAAAGAGGCGGCATGCGTGAAAACTGTCAATGTCCCGCTCTCCAATCTTTTCTCGCAGGACAATGTCGAGTTTCAGATCGATTTCGAGATACAGCAGGAGTGCCTGAAAAAAAATGACCTATGATAACCCTCTCGTATAAGAAATATGCGCCGCTCGTTACCCTGCCTACGCTGCTTTTGGCTATGGGCGGCATCGCGTGGTTCGGCATACTGCCGCTCGGACAATCTCTCGAGGAGAAGATGCGGGGCATCCAGGAATTTTACGCGGGCCGGGAAAACCGCGAACGGCAGGTGAACAGGCTGCCGGAACTGGAAATGCAGTATGAGGTTATCCAAGCCGATGGGAAGATGCTCCGCATCCTTGTGACAGAAGACGGAGTGGTGGATTTCGTGAAAACATTGGAGCGATTGGCGGCCGCGATGAATGTCGGACTGAGCATTTCTTCGAAAGATAATGGAGCGATTATCGAGCGCGCGAAGCCGGCAGCCCAGAAGCCTGGCCAAGCGAAAGCTGAGACTGCGAATCCGGCTGCCGACAAACCCGCCTCCAAACCGGTCGTGGTCGATATTTTGGCAGACGTGCCTTTCGACCGTTATCTGTATTTGAGCGTTACGGTAGCGGGACAGTATGCCGATATCGTGGCGTTCCTCCGCAAGATGGAAACATTGCCGTTCGCATTGGATGTCGTGAAAGTCGAAATGAAAAAGCACGATGCGGAAGGGGATGCCTCTCTGTCCGCCGCGGGGAGCGCTCTGAATCCTTTTGCTATGCTCGGCGGTACGGGAAATGCGTCCGGAACGGAGGCGACGGTCGCGCCGGTGGCAGGTCCGGATATCGTGGAGGCGGTGTTCGATACAGTCGTTTATGTCGATAAGAACTGATTTATGACCATTCCCTTCCTGTCTTTCTTCAAAAAAATAAGCGAGCGTTTTTCTGCGCGAGGGCTGTTGTTTTTCTGGTACCGGCATTATAAGGCGTTGTTTTTCATCGGTTTTGTCATCGTGCTCGCGATTGGCGGGTGGAAATGGTATGACAGTCTCTACCGGTATCGCTGGAGCGACGAGGAGAAGAAACAATACATAGAACTGTCTTTCAAAGAGACCGTTTTCAAGGAGACGAAATTCCGCGACGTGGTGAGCGACTTGGCGGCGCGTGCGCGGATGCACGAAGAAACCCTCGAACTCAAACGCAATATTTTCGAAGGCAAAGGCATCGTGCCGAAGCAGTGAATTATGAATCAGGAATTATGAATCGAGGGGCTTGCATTCCGACCCTTGATTTTTGTCTTGGATAAAGTTATACTGTCTGACTATGATGACGCTTATTTCTCGCAAGGAACAATTTTCCACGCTCTTTCCTGATGCGCCCGCTTTCCGCGCTCGGCAATTCGAGGCGGCACTCTTCGATCCTTCTCGGAAGGATTTTTCTGGCATTTCGAATATGCCGCTTGCTATGCGCGAAATGCTCCAGAAGAAAATCAGCTGGCTATCTCTCTCGCCGGCCCACATACTCGAAAGCGTGAAAAAAGATACCTGCAAGGCTATCGTGGAACTGAGCGACGGTAAGCGCGTAGAAACGGTGCTGATGAAAAATGCCCGCGGCCAGTGGACGGTTTGCGTGTCATCGCAGGTGGGCTGCGCGATGGCCTGCACGTTCTGCGCGACAGGCTCGATGGGTTTCACGCGCAATCTGCTTGCTGACGAGATCGTCGATCAATATCGCTTGTGGACAGCATTCCTCTATGAACGCGCGGAAGACAAAGGGAAAGCGGAACGCATCAGCAATATCGTTTTTATGGGGATGGGCGAACCGCTGGCCAACTATGACAATGTCAAGGAAAGCATCCGGTTACTTCTCGCGCATACGGATCTCGGGCCGACGCATATCACGGTTTCGACCGTCGGACTCCTGCCGATGCTGCGGAAAGTCCTCAGGGATCCCGAGTGGCCCGCGGTGCGTCTCGCCGTTTCGCTTCACAGCGCGGATGCCGCTACGCGCAAGGCGATGATGCCGAGCTCATTCGATACGTTTTTGGAAGACCTCATCATCTGGACAGCGGAGTATTTCGAGAAACACGAAAGCCGCCGGCGACACCTCACGTTCGAGTATGTGATGCTGTCGAAAGTGAACGACACCGAACACCACGCGGAAGCACTCATCCGGTTCGCGCGCCGCGTCGGCAAGGTGCGCATCAACCTGATCCCGTATAATTTCACAGGGAGCGTCTATCGGGATAGTCTGCCGGCCGATTTCGCGCGCTTCGAGGCGCTCTTGAAAGACGCCGGGGTGACGGTGACGCGCCGCCGGACGATGGGCGATGATATCGCTGCTGCTTGCGGCCAGCTGATCGTCGAGAAGAAGGCGTAAGAGCACGGATGTTTTTTCACATGATGTGTTTGAGGTATCTCCAAAGAAGAACGCTTTTTTCTTTCTCCGGTCGACGGCGGTCACATTTGCGACACAAAGTGCCGCTAGAAATAGAGCGTGACGGATGGTTTCGACAGGACAGCCCATTTCTCGGCGACTTTTGCCGGAAATGTTCGACGGAGAGAAAGGGAAAGAAAAAAGCGTTCTTCTTTGGAGATAGAGACAAAAATTTTTTTTTCAAGAAGATTGATTTTTGTTACCGAACGTTTTACACTGCCTGAACGCTTATGCCAGAAAAATATTTCATCCAGACTTTCGGCTGCCAGCAGAACGTGGCTGATTCCGAGCGCATTGAGAGCTATTATGCGTCGCGCGGTCTGGTCCGGGCTGACGCGCTGGAAGATGCGGATGTGCTGATCCTCAATACATGCGTGATCCGCGATCGGGCCGAAGAAAAGGTATACGGCATGATCAGAAGCCTGCGGTCGCGGCTCGGCGCCCGCTCTCCGCGCATCGTCGTCACCGGCTGTCTCATCGGCGCGGCGGTGCGGAGCCCTGGAGGCACAATGATGAAGCGGCTCACGTCGCGTCTGCCGGATGTGGAGTTCTTGCCGCTGGAAGAAGTGGGTTTCGAATACGCTCCCAAGCGGGCTCCGGGCAAGATGGCCTCCATCGTCATTTCCAACGGCTGCAACAATTATTGCGCCTTCTGCATCGTGCCGTTCTCGCGGGGCAAGGAGCGCTCGCGCCCGTTCGAAGAAGTTGTTCTCGAAGCGGAGCAGGCCGCCGCCGCAGGGTATACGGAAGCGGTGCTCTTGGGGCAGAATGTCAATTCCTATGGCGCGGATTTCTTGGCGGAAAAAATAAAAGAAGGGGAGGCATACGCTTTGCCGGACGGGAAGAAAGTGAAGCCGGTAATGGTCAGGCACTTGAATCGTTATCGCATCCCGACGCTGTTCCCGCATCTCTTGGAGCGCGTGGCACAGATTCCAGGACTGACAAAGGTATCCTTCATCTCGTCCAACCCGTGGGATTTTTCCGAAGAATTGATCGAGGTGATCGCGCGCTATGAGAATATCGACCGCACCATCCATCTGCCCATCCAGGCGGGAAGCGATGCGGTGCTCAAGCGGATGAATCGCTGGTACACGCGCGCCGAGTACCTGGCGCTGATCGAGAAGATCCGCGCCCGGGTACCGGGAGTCGCATTCACGACGGATATCATCGTCGGCTTCCCTGGCGAGACGCTGGAACAATTCGGAGAAACGATCGCTCTGGCCAGGGAAGTGGATTTCGAGAAAGCCTTCATCGCCTGGTATTCGCCGCGCCCGGGGACGGCCGCGACCAGGGGGATGGAAGATGATGTGCCGATCCAGGAAAAGAAACGCCGTTTCGCAGAGTTGGACGCGGTGACCTTCAAGGGGAAGAAGTAAATAAAAATAAGCTTTCTGGCGTCCAAGAAAATCATATTTCCGATCCCAACGGTAGCGTCGTCCAAAGCTCCAGCGTAGCTTTGGACTGACGTGAGAGCGTCGCTCTCCGTTTCGCTAAAGCGAAACGGAACCCTGCCCGCTTTGGCTCTCAAGTCACGCTCTTCGTTAGATACGGAAGTATGATTTTCAAAACCTTTCCGCCAAATAATTTTTCAGGGAGGCTTGAAAGTTGAGCAAGCATGGTTCCCTCACCTAGCTTTTAGGTGAGGGATTGAGAGACTTTCACGGAGGTCATTTGTCCGCTGGGACAAATGACTGTCTCCTCGAAAAATTATTTGGCGGAAAGGTTTTATAGGGCAAGCTGCGCAAAAAGCTGCTTGTGGTCGGGAGGCTTATAAGATAGTTTCTCTTTCAGACGGATTATTCGGAGAATTTTTTGGATAAGCTTGACTGTGGTAGTATGAAAAACACCCATTGAACGGGTATGCTTATGGTAAAAAAACCGTTGAAAATCATTTCTTGGAACGTGAACGGTATCCGAGCCGTGCATAAAAAAGGCCTGTTGCTGCCGTTCATAGAGAAGTACCAGCCGGATATCCTCTGTCTGCAGGAAACCAAGGCGCTCCAGGGTCAGGCGGAAATCGATCTGCCGCAGTACGAGGAATATTGGAATTCGGCTGACAGGAAAGGCTATTCTGGCACGGCTATTTTTACCAGAGAGAAGCCGCTTACGGTGCTGAACGGCTTGTCTCAAGCGATCATCAAGAAGTTCCATCTGACCGCCGACGGCTACGGGGATCCGTGTGCGGAGGGGCGGGTGATCGCGGCGGAATACGCGGACTTTTTCATCGTCACCGTGTATACCCCGAATGCCAAAGATGATCTCAGCCGCATCGCGCTCCGGCACAAGCAGTGGGACCCGGCCTTCCTCGCGTTTTGCCGGGAGCTGGAGAAAAAGAAGCCGGTGATATTCTGCGGAGACCTCAATGTCGCTCATACGGAAGATGATCTCGCCAATCCGAAACAGAACGAGGGGAAACACGGTTTCACGCTTGAGGAGCGCGAGGGTTTTCAGCATTTCATCGAGGCGGGGTTCGTGGATACGTTCCGTTTGTTCCACCTGGGGAGCGGGTTCTACAGTTGGTGGTCGCATTTCGCGAACGCCCGGGCGCGTAATGTCGGCTGGCGGATCGATTATGTGCTGGTCAGCCGCGCACTCCGCCGCCGGGTAAAAGACGCGTTCATCTTGCCGGAAGTACTAGGCTCCGATCATTGCCCAGTCGGTATCACGCTTCTCTAGGTATTGGTATCCTCACGCCTCCCTGCCTGCCGATAGGCAGGGAACTGCACTCAAATACGAACACCTTGGAATTTCTGCATACCAACTTCTCTTATGGCTAAAAGTAAGGATATGAACAATGTACCATTAGCGGAGCGGTTGCGGCCGAAACGCTTGGCAGAATTCCTGGGTCAGGAAAAGATTTTCGGCGCGCGGGCTTTCCTGCAGGAGGCGATCGCGGCTGATCGGGTGCCGTCGCTTATTTTCTGGGGTCCGCCGGGGAGCGGCAAAACGACCCTTGCTCTGCTGATCGCACAGGAGACGCAAGCGGAGTTCTATCAGCTGAGCGCCGTCGGAAGCGGTGTCAAGGAATTGCGCGCTATTTTCGAAAAAGCCGAGGCGAATCGGAAGGCCGGCAAGAAGACGATTCTCTTCATCGATGAGATCCACCGCTGGAACAAATCGCAGCAGGACGCTCTCTTGCCGCACGTCGAGCGTGGTACGGTGATTCTCATCGGCGCGACGACGGAGAACCCGAGCTTCGAAGTGAACGGCGCTCTGCTCTCGCGGACGCGCGTCTTGGTTTTGGAAAAGCATACGGAAGAGACGCTCTTGTTTCTGATGCGCCGGGCGCTCGATGCGGCGGAGACTTCTTTCGGGAAACAGGCGGCAGCGGATGATGGAGCGCTCAATTTTATCGCGGCCATTTCCGGCGGCGATGCCAGGATCGCGCTCAATACGCTGGAGGCGTGCGTGCTCCAGTCAGACTCGGTGGATGTCGAGGTGGTGGAGCGCGTGGTGCATCGCTCGCACATCCTCTATGACAAGGGCGGCGAAGAGCATTACACTATCATCTCCGCGCTGCACAAATCAATGCGCGGCAATGATGCCAATGCGGCGCTCTACTGGCTCGGACGGATGCTGGAAGGGGGAGAGGATCCGCTGTACGTGGCGCGTCGTCTGGTGCGTTTCGCTTCGGAAGATGTCGGGCTGGCGAATTCCTTCGCGCTGCCGCAGGCGGTCGCCGCGTATCAGGCGTGCCAGTTCCTGGGAATGCCGGAGTGCGAAGTGCACCTGGCGCAGGCCGTCGCGTATCTCGCGCAGTCGAAGAAAAGCAATGCGCTCTATGTCGCGTATGGGCACGTCAAAGAAGATGTGCGGAATTTTCCCAACGAGCCGGTGCCGC
>Ga0209542_10002479_pt1 | contig 41212 bp, 49 predicted proteins | sample RifCSPhighO2_01_FD_184028 | JGI IMG/M metagenome (GOLD analysis project Ga0209542, IMG submission 184028) | Soil microbial communities from Rifle, Colorado - Rifle CSP2_plank highO2_0.1 (SPAdes) (version 2) | ecosystem: Environmental > Terrestrial > Deep subsurface > Rock core/Sediment ... | reverse complement strand
CCCCCCCCATTCATTCCCTCTCACTATACCTTATGCGCGAGAGACGGGACTTGAACCCGCAACCTCGTCCGTGACAAGGACGCGCTCTAACCAATTGAGCTACTCCCGCAAGCGTGTTCGCATCCTATCAAAAACTTAGAAAAATGTCTTGGTGCCGGAGGGTGGAGTCGCGCCACCGTCTAGGGTTTATGAGTCCCTCGTTCTGACTCTTGAACTACTCCGGCGATATGAAGACACTAACAAATTACGCAGGTAGTTCAACGGCGAAGGTCGAACCATTGCCGGGGCCCTCTGATTCGGCGCGGATAGTGCCCTTATGGGCCTCGACGATACCCTTGGCGATATAGAGGCTATAGCCGGTCGTGTTCATGAATATATATCGTGAAGTCCTATATCGAGAAACAGCACGCGTGTCTTCGAGAGAAAGATGAATTTTATACGATAGCGGACATTGATGGAAAAAGCCCACGAATCTTTGTCTTTGCCGTGAAGCTTATGGGTGCGCAAACTTGAGTGGAACGGTTCTTTACGAAAAAGAGATTCTTTCTCTTCCGCCTGCCGAATAGTACTTTTCGGCAGATTTGAGGCAGATTTAAGGAATCGCCGCGAATACTCAACGTCCATGGTTACGACGGAGAGAAGTACTCAGCGCTTGGGTGATGGAACCCGCAGTAATCGTTTTGCCGGCCCGGTGTTCGCGCAGGCCTTCTGCGACAAGTGCGTCAAGGGCTCGCGCTTCTCTACCGGTAAGACGATACGTAGGGACCGCCGCGGCGAGGAGCCGCTGATATTCTTTCACAGGCAAAATCACAATGCCTTTTTGTTTTGCTACTGTCGTTCTGGAAAGGATTATAGCCATATGCCATCCAGTGTACCACAATCGCAGTAGCGATTGCCCCTGAAATCCAAGTTTAAGTAGAACCCATCTCAAAATAAACCGCGAATAACGGAACAAGTCTTGAAGCGCTTGCCCGCCTGAACGCTAAAATCCCGCCTGCAAAACCGCAAAATACGATTTCACCATAGCAAAGCTATGGCTCATCGATTTTTCAATTTTTCGGTTTGGAATTAGTGTTTTGCACCTTCCCGTACGACCCGGCACCCGCTCCGACGCAGGTGCCGAATAAAATCCGCACGCTTCATAGCGCTAGGTTAGAGCAAATCGTTCTCGAACAACTGAACCTCCGCGAGAGCGTTCGCGCTTCGTGAGTGCGCGCCGTGCAAGGAGGAACTCTGAGAGAGCGTCAGAAAGGTTGTCCCGCGTTTCTTTCCTTGAAACGCCCTGTGTATTCACACCAGGGATTTCTTCTATCCAGGCGACATATCCAGAACGGACTTTTTTATAAATGGCTGTATACATATAGGTGAAATATAGCACACGGTTATTGCGCAGTACATTTTATGCGTGCTATACCCTCCAAAGCTTTATGCGACGGAGGGTAGTTCAACAATAAAGGTGGAACCTTTGCCGGGGCCCTCGGAGGAGGCAGAGATGGTGCCCTGATGCGCCTCGACGATGCCCTTCGCAATAAAGAGGCCGTAACCGGTCGAGTGCACATTAATCTTATTTGAATCCTTCCCCTTCCCCCCCTCGGTAAATAGGTGCGCCTTGTCTTCGTCCGAAATACCGACGCCCGTGTCTTTGACCGCGACAATGGCTTTGCCGTCGCGTTTCGTGAGCGAAACTTCAACCGAGCCCTGTGGCGTGTAATTAATGGCATTGTCTATGAGATTCCGGAGTACATTGTCACCAAGCTTCTCTTTGTCACCCGTGACGGCATACATGCCGTCGGCGACCTTGAGCGTCAGCGAAAGGCCCTTTTTCTCGGCGCTGGGGCGTAGCTTCTCTACCGTCTCCGCGACCAATGCCTTGAAGTCGAAGGTCTCTTTTTTGTAGGTTACCGTGCCCGACTTTTGGTTCGAAGCCTGAAGGAGGTCGGTCACCGACTGCACGCCCTCGCGCGTCTGCGCGAGCGCCTGTTTGACGAATATCTGCGCTGGCGCGTCCAAGTGGCCAGCATCCCCCTCGGAGAGCGCAGCGAAGGCCCCCTGGTCCTTAGTTAAGAACCCCTTCACCTCGTGCCCGATGAAATGCAGAAGCCCTTCCTGCCGCTTGTTCGTCTGCTCCAATTCCCCCGCGAGCTTTTCAATATGCTCGCGCTGGGCTACTTCCCGCTTCACGCTCTTCACAAGGATGTAGCCGAGCGCACACACGAGGACGAAGGTGAGCGCGGCGACGACGCGCACGCTCGTTATCTCCTGAAGTGTCACGAGCGAGATGACTGCGATAGCAAGGATGATGACGAGCATCTGCGCCCCGATGACCTTTGCATTGAAGGCCTTAAATTGCACGATGCTATAGGCAATGAGAGCGGCGAAGACCGGCATACCAAAGAGGCCGTATTGGCTCAAAGTCCAATCGTCGGTAAAGCTCCCCATGATATTTCCCGACGTGAAAGAAAGAAGAAATGTGACAAGCCCAAGACCAAAGAAGAGTGCAACAAGACGCTCTCTTCTTGTGGGAAGTCCAGGTATCTTGCGTGCACCCATAACGGCTATCGCAAGCACGAGGATGGTGTGGACAATATAGGTGTAGTATTTCGCGAGAGGACCCTCAATCGCTTCACAGGCAGAAAGAGACAAAGCCTCAAGATTAAGCGTAGTCGGCAAGAATACAAGTAAGGGAAGCAAGAGGATGAAGATAAGCACATTCGTACGGAAACTCGGCCATTGCTTATAGAGGTAGAGATAGAAAAGATAGAATGCGAGCGCGTATGTCAGAGGCTCTATAAGGACCTGGAGCGACCACGAGAACATCACCGTGTCCGGACGGTTTGTCGCCCACAACATAACGTCGAGCATTGCCCAAACGCTAAAGAGAGAGACGAAGAGCAGAATGAGGCGTGGCACAAAACCTTTCGGATTGTGGGCAAATATGAACAGGCCCATGCCGAGCGCTGAGACCGTGGCGACCCAGTGCGAGTAGTGAATGAGGGCTGGTACGTTGGAAGAGAAGATGAAGAATTCCGACGCTTCCCATGGACAAAGTAATTCAGGCATACAGCGTACTAGAGAGAATCCTCTTCCTCTTCAAGATCGTTCAATATGACAAAATCCTGCTTTACCATTGTAGTCCAGTACGTAATGGCAACACTTGCCAGAACGGCTACTACAAAGAGTACGATTAGATAACGCGAGGAAGTGGTCATGCTGTGGTTGCTGGGTTCAGGCATACATGCTATCTATACTTCTATTATACATAATACACACGACAGACGCCTATTCGGCGAGTTCTGTGGATTACAGACACATGCCAATTTTAAAGAAGAAAACGTCTCGAAAAGCAAGAGTCGATTCTACCAGAAAAAAGACAGCTTTAGCGGATAATTCCACGGTGTGGTCATGTAATGAGTGGGACCCGCTTGAGGAGGTCGTTGTCGGGATCGTTGATGGTGCCACCGTCCCCGAGTGGAGCCCTGAAGTCGAGGCGACAACCCCTACACATGCTCAGGAATTTTTTAAGAAATATGGTGGAAAGAGCTTCCCGAAAAAGATGGTGGAGCAAGCCGCTCGAGCACTCGATAACCTTGTAAAGACGCTCACTGAACTTGGCATCACCGTTCGCCGACCAAGACCCCTCAATTTCTCAAAAAAGTACGAAACACCGTGGTGGAAGAGCCGTGGCCTCTATGCTGCAATGCCGCGCGACGTTTATATGGTCGTGGGCGACACGATCATCGAAGCTCCCATGGCTTGGCGTACGCGGTATTACGAGAGTTTCGCATATCGAGAGCTCATTAACGAATATTTTGCTGCCGGTGCACACTGGCTCGTAGCACCCAAGCCGTCAATGGCGGGTGATTTTTACAATACGTGGTACGACATTCACACGCCAATTCTCTACGATGAAAAACAGTTTGTCATACGAAATAGCGAGATAGCATTTGACGCGGCAGACTTCACTCGGTGCGGCCGCGATATTTTTGTGCAAAAGAGTAATGTTACCAATACGATGGGTATCGAGTGGGTGCGTCGCCACCTGGGGTCCGAATACAATGTGCATGTGGTCGAGTTCGGAGACATGCACCCAATGCACATTGATACGACGATTGTCCCGCTTGCGCCAGGCAAACTCCTCATTAATCCAACGTGGGTGAAAGACATCCCTGCTCCACTTAACTCGTGGGATATCCTCGTTGCTCCCGAACCGGTAAAACCATTCGACTTGGGCCTCTATTTCTCAAGCGACTGGCTCACCATCAACGTGCTCAGTATCGATGAGAAGCGTGTCATCGTAGAAGAGCAGGAGGCCCCGCTCATCAAGGCCCTCAAGGGCTGGGGTTTTGAACCGATACCAATCCCCTTCAGGGACTTTTACCCCTTTGGCGGCTCAATACACTGTGCGACACTCGACGTGCGTCGCCGCGGTACGCTACAGTCATATTTTTAAATAATAGCAATAACAGCTAAATCGTTGCCGAAAAATAAAAAGAACCGGCGGCGGAGAGTTTCCGTCGCCGGTCAAAGCCAGCCGGTTACGAGGTCGTACCCTAGCCCGTAGATGATAGTCCAGATATAGGACTGGATAGCCGTGAGGACGAGCAAGATCACGACTCCCCGGAAGAAAGAACGAATCTCCTTCCGGAAAAATAAGATCACCTGCTCTGGCCCGCTCCAGAAAACCGCAAAGAGCACGACGCCCACCATAGAGATGTATCCCGCGATGGGTGAGGCCGAATGTATCCGGTCTGTTGCCCGTCGAAAATCCTTTCCGAGCGTTATGTCATGTCCAGTGGTCTCATGCCAGAGAACGAACGCCGCAGCTACGATTATATCGAAAAGCCACAATGCACCGGCAGTCGGCCAGAAAGCGAACCCCTCTTTTTTCATGTGAGCTACGATCGCGGCACTGGCAAGGATGGTCCAGTAGTCCAGTATTTTGTAGAGGACTCTGCTTGAGACCTTAGTGGCAACCTTGCCGCCGCTGGTAAGGACGTTGTCGCTCCTGTGGATGTCAAAGAAAGAAGCGAACACTTCTGTTAGGAAAATACCGATTCGCCGTAACCAGCGAATCGATTGATTCACTGGATGTGGCACCATCGGCACCCTCCTTTGTTAGAGTTGAAGGTTCAAAACAGCCAGTCCGCCTCCGCCAGTTGGCGGATCGCGGACGGGCTATCTACCTATCTATACTATATCACATCTCCTCCAAAAACACAAGCCCCCACACTGAAGTGCGAGGGCTTGAAATCAGCGCGAGACAATCAGAGAGTCGGCAGGCCAAGCTTCCTTGCTCATACGCGGATAGGCTTCTACCCGCCAATATTCGCCAAAGCCGTACCAATATGCGCGTATGGCCCAGAGTTGACCTTGAATATCCCGAATATAAGATACGTTCGTTGTCTCATTGTTTGTAGCAAGAGTTCCCACCTCTCCCTTAGGCTGTTTTTTAAACGCAGCCCAGAGATCGGCAAGATGGATTTCGTGCGTTTGACCGAGCGCGTGGATAATCGGCCCATTCGTCGATGGCTTCTGGAGCAGGAATGTCCTCATTTCTCCAGGCGGGATGTCTTTTTCTATCTTTCCCGGCGGAATATTTTTCTTTGGTTTGCCGTACGAATTCTTTTCTTCGACCTCTTTCAAGAAGATCTCCCTGAATACGCCCGAGGTGAAGGTAATCTGCACGTTGTCCTTTCTCCAATCGACATTGAAATGCTCCGAGGCAACAAAACATTCGCTGCCAGGAAGAGGAGACGAGGCGAGGAAGTGCAAAAGCCTTTCCGACTCATCCGGTTCACCTACAACACTGAGTGGCATGAGCGTTCTCCTTCTTGGGTTTCTAGGTTCTGTCTTTCTGCATTATATATCAAATCTGTCCGTATAACAAGCTAAAAAGAAACGGGCCTTCCGTGAAGGAGGGCCCGTCTAACTCTTGATTTCTGAATTATTTCTTCTCGCCCGTCGCGATGATGTAGGCCCCGAGATTTGAGTTGATGAGAGAGCGATCAATAGAAGCGATCGTCTTTTGCGCGTCCCGCTGCCCCTTGAATAGAACACCAGGAAGAATCATGCTCATTGCCGGGTACGTAATCGTCTCGACGTTGTGCGCGACAGAAACGAGTGCCCTGACTTCGTCGACGGTATGCAGTTTCGCATAAATCGGCATCTTCTTCTGCTTGTCTTTCGGATCGTAGACCTCAAGACAGTGGTGGTAGATGTTGAAGGTCGCTGTGAGACCGGCAGACCAAGGAATAAACTCCCAGCGGTAGATAGGCGCTTCCCGGTTGTAGAAGGAGAGGAAGAATTTCCCGCCGGGTTTGAGTACGCGCAGAATCTCTTTGATCACCCCCTCGATATCGCGCACGTCGCTCGCGGTACCAAGGTTCATCACGACCAGAGAGGCCGTGTTGTCGGAGAGGTCGAGACCCTTTTCGATGTCCACACGCCGGAAGATCGCCTTGTCCTCCGCCTTCATCCGCGCCCGTTCGATCATGTGGGCGCTGATGTCATATCCGATTGTCGAAGTAAACCGATCACAAAACGCAAGTGCGACCTTACCAGTAGCACAGCCGAGATCGACCAGAACTTCTCTGTGCGGAAGATTTGAGATCTCCCGGCCAAGAAGCTGGAGTTCGAAACGCTTATATTCTCGCGTCCCGAAGTGGCCTTTGTCGTAGTTGCGATCGTAGGATCCCGCCCAATGCTCGGTGAGGCTACGGAGGTTCCGTTTCTGAACCTCGTATTCCTCTCCATCGGTCTCTGGGCTTTCAGCCCTGTTTTGAGACTCCTTGTAAATCAACTGGACATGGCAGGACTCGTTGATGACGAGGTGCTCGAACGCGGCTGCACAGTGCCGACTAAGCCCGTTTTGTCTTGCCCACCGTACGGCCGCGGCAATGCGCTTGGTCTCGACTTCAGGACGGATGAGGACTTCTTGACCCGCAAGCTTGGCTTCTGCGATCTTCCGTTCCACCACCTGCACAGCAAGATCCATCCGCCGTTTGACGACGTCCAGCAGAAGCTCATCGGTCTGAGCCAAACGTTTTGCGAGTGTTTCAAGCGGTATGGTCTGATCCATCACACTACTCCCTTAAATGTACGTGGGGTTGCTGGAGACACTGTAGAAGTATTCTATAATTAAGTCAAGGTTGACAGTCGTGTTCAGCGAGCGCAGTATCCCGTCAGAAGGTGTTTAACAGAAGGATTGTGCCATGTTCAAACAGACCATACTGTCAGGTATCCGGGCAACCGGCCGCCTGCATTTCGGCAATTTCATGGGAGCGGTCAGGAATTTCGTCGAATTCCAGAAGCCGGGGAACCGGTGCCTGTATTTCATCGCCGACCTGCACACCCTGACGACGCTTCAGAACCCCGAGGAGTTGCGCGGCAACGTCCTCGAGATCGCGAAGGATTATCTTGCCGCGGGACTCGACCCGAACAAATCGACTATCTACGCCCAGTCGAGCATTCCGGAAATATCGGAGCTGTCTATCCTGCTCGCGATGGTGCAACCCCTCGGAGAAATCGAGCGCACTCCGACATTCAAGGATCTCGTTCGAAAAAACCCGGACAACGTAAATCTCGGGCTCGTGAACTATCCGGTGCTGATGTCTGCAGACATTCTCGGTCCGCAGGCCACTCTTGTGCCGGTAGGGAGCGACCAGCGCCCGAACGTCGAGGTCACCCGGAATCTCGCCAAGCGCTTCAACGACCGTTACGGACAGACGTTCGTCATCCCCAAGATGATGAACGAGATGGTGAAAATCCCGGGACTCGACGGCGAGAAAATGGGGAAATCCGACACGGATAACTCTATCGACATAAACGCGCCGATCGATCAAATACGCCAGCGCTATCGTGAAAAGGGCGTTACTGACCCGGATCGCAAACGAAGATCCGACCCCGGTGATCCCTATAATGGTTGCCGGTCGGTATACCCACTTCATGAACTCATCAGCAGTGGAGAAGCCGAGTCGCGCGTCATTGCACATCAATGTCAAAGGGCAGAGATCGGCTGTGCTGACTGCAAGGATTTGCTTGTTGACAGCATCGCGAAGATTCTTGAGCCGTTTCAAGAACGGCGCAAAGAACTCGCAGATAAGGATGTGTTGGCCCGAGAAGTCCTTCACGAGGGTGGTAAAAAAGCTCGACGACTCATTATCGAGACGACCGCCATCGTGCGAGACAAAATGGGCATCGTTATCTACTAGTCGCCGCAAGGTAACATACAAAAAGGCCCGTTCAACCTAAGTTGAACGGGCCTCATTTTTTAGAAAACACCTACGACGAGAGCCGATCGATGGCACGGAGTGTATCGACATGCTCATGCGGGAGCACATTTCCGAGCACATTGTTCAGAACCGTGACGATGCCCTTCGGCGGCGAACTGACCGGATCAAGGCACAGCACGAATCCCTTTGGACAGCGGACGAGCGACATGAGATGAATCCGTTCTGCGGGAAAACTGGCCCCAAAAAGATTCCGAACCCCCCATTCGCTGAACCAGTGCGAAAGGAATGGTTCTGATCCATTATCGAACAACCCGGTAACTCGGATGGCATCAGGGAGGTGGTCGAGAACGGCGAGACGCACGACGCGTAACGCTTCGACATACTCCTTCCTGTCGGCCTGCGCGATAAGCTCAATTGGTGGACTTACCGGCACATATTGCGTCCCCTCGAACCGTATTGGTTCGAGGATAAAGCAATCACCGAGTCGCTCCGCATTTCGGACATATCCTTCGAGTCCCGAGTAAGCATACCCTTCGATTAAACTGGACTCGAGAAGCGCCCACAAACGATAGACACCGATGATGACTCGTCGCGGCATTCGTGGGATGTGCTGAGCGATTTCGTGTATCGGCCCGGCTATCGCCGTTACGGTATGCGGTGGTTCTTGATAACGAGTGAGATGCGTCTTCTGTGCCATGCCTACCATCGCCGGAGAGAGATCGTTGAAGAAGATCTTCTTGGGCTTCTGCTTCGCCTTCGCAAGGACATCGCTAACAACGAGAGGATCTCTACAACCTGTCGCCCCGCCGAGCGTGACGATATCGTCCGCCACCCACCCGCGATCCGTGAAATCCTTGCAGAACGACTCGACAATGGCGAGTTCGCCTGCATTATCGCGCGTCATAAGAGCATCGTTGTAATTAGGTGCTTGCCGATCCCAGAAGAATGTCTGTTGGGCATGGTCTGGAATCGGCGTGGGCCACTTCCACTCTTCATTCTCTGAAGAGTTCAAAGGACTGGTCATCGAACTTCTCCTTATTTCTCCAGGTGTAAAAAACAAGCCCCCAGAGGAGCATCTGTCGGAGAGTATAGCCCTTTCTTGCTGGCCCGCAATGGACAGGAGTCTGAACGGGCCTGATTTTTAGATCTGGCGAATTTTAACCGGGCGGGAAAGAAAAGCAACTTCCTCGGATATGTCCTTCTTGTCTCCGCGCCTTGAAGTAGGCATGATGAGGTGACCATCAAATGGGGCATGGATTTCTTCCCCATTCGCATTCCTCGCGAGGAGTTCACCCTTCCGTATTTCATCGTATGATTTGAAACTCTTAACGAAATCGAATGACGAGTTTGGAAATATGATTGAATCATTGATATGATACTCCCGATAATCGACCCTCCTTTCTGCGGAGGTGCCCGAAAGCATTCCGAGATTCTGCAAGAGCGCCGTCGCACAGGCAACAGCGCGCCCAAAGGATTCCGGATCCGTATGCTGGCCGGCCTCAATCGCGAATACCTGTGTATTTGATTCGAGACCACCATAAAAAGCAAAAGCGGGAGCACCCAATTGAATCTTATCAATATTTGATATGAGTGTTTGGATTGGGAATCCACGGACCAGCTCTGGATGAAACCCCCCTCCTCGACTAATAATCATCGGCTCACTCGGATCGAGCGTGCTGTGTACATCTAATCCGACGGTAAATCGCTCCCAGATTGGATAGACTTTCCGTGCGCGCACAACCTCATATCGAGCATCGTTCTCCAACTCCAACGTATCTTTGGGGAGACGATTCATGTTTACATCACAGTAACGCGATTTGCGAATCTCCTCTTCGTTTACCGCGCTAAAGAACTTCTCCGTGGCTCGGATATTATTAACGACGAGATAGAGCGATCCGCAAAGCAATTCCTTTTCTATATGTTTCTCCTTTAGCAAAAATTCAAATACCGCGAGTCCGCTCGGCTCGTTACCATGCGTACACGCCGAAATTCCCAACACTGATCCAGGTCTCCTGCTATCGACACGCATGACTCCTAAGACTCCTTCATAGGAGCTCTGCTTGAAACGTTCGAATGTAGTCTGCAGTTCAGCAAGCGTGTAACTCATAAAAGAGATTCTATCGTGTTTATCGGATAATAAGAAAGCGGGAGACTGCGTAATCCCCCGCCTTTACTAACGCGCTGCCTCGACACAAAGCTCGTGACAACGATTTGCCCATTCCTCAATACGTTCGAGCGACGAGGTTGAGCCAAACATCCGAAATTCGATAGTTCCATGGATAGAGACCCGGATGAGCGTCCAACAATCGCGAGGATTGTCGGCAAACTTCTTCAGCAAAGCTTTGCTGAAGAAATCTTCCCAACTCTCGTAGGAAGGAGGTTCGGGATTGAGCTCGACCTTGCGATAAATTGCAAGCCGTCTCCCAGAAGAACCGTCTCCTTGTTCACAAAGTTCTGTACATCGGCCAATCACATGGTTGTAGACACGCAGCGCCGTTTCGTGATCGGGCATGCCGATGTGTACATGCGTGCCCGTCACCTGACAAGCAGCGAGCAGTCGCTCACGCGACATGGTCTCGACGATTCGCGCATATCGTCCGGAAGGATCGGGATACACATCAAGCGGCATATCGTCTGGAGCCACTTCAAGATAAAGGGCTTGTAAGCCAAGCTGCCTCAAAGAATCAGCGAGTTCCCGGTCCGGCCACGCAAGAGCTCCTGCCAACTCCGTGATACGACAAGGTCCGATGCGCGTCTCGAGTTGGCACGCTGACAGCTCATAGCCAAGCGCTTCCGCAGGATGAATACGCACTTCAGGTTCATTCCTCCCGCGCCATCCGTTTCTTTGAACATAATCTATGACTGCGGGTGCCGCCGGGACAATATTTCCACCGCCGTCGGTGATAAAACACTCCCTCTCGACCCCAACCTGAAATGCGCCGGCTTGTCTGAAGTTGAACTGTTGCTTGAATAGGTCAAGACTCTCCATGACGTATCTCCTCTTTGAGCCTTTGGGTTGAAAGGAACTTCTCGGGTCTTTGTACATACAAAAACCCGCCCTCGCGACACAAGCAAAATGCTTGCATCGTAAGGGCGGGTTTCCGCGGTGCCACCTTACTTTATGCTCACCGGCTCATCGAGACACCGGTTATCCCATGGTTACGGAGGATACCGGGCTTCCACATGCGCAGAAGCCACCTTGCCCTTCCGCCGGAGCGTCAGGACGATTCCGGCCCAACCCCGCCCGCCAGTTGGCGGACGGGACCAGAATCAGAGGTTTTAATCTACGGCAAGTTTATCAGTCAAGTATTCACTTGTCAAACAGCGACAAAAGCCGCTCGGATTTATCCGAGCGGCTCCTTTAAAATGATTGGGACGATTTCAGACATGTTTGTGACGGTTCTCCAGGGTTCTTCTCCGGTCACCGAAGGTCCCTCGGAAGCGAATTTCCCGTTTTTGAACCAGATAGTCTTGGCTTTGCATTGATTACCGTAAAGAATCTCTTCCTTGATCCTATCGCCGATGACATAGACCTCACCAGCAGAAGCACAAAGTGGTTGGAATACCTCTCTTGATTTGCTGGGTACGAGAAGAACGCCATGAAAGAAATCTCTGATCTGAAGTCGCAGGAGAATGTCTGAACGATTTCCTTCATCACGAGTAACGACATACAGACGCATACCGGCATCCTTGAGCCTCTGGAGAGTATCAATGACGCCCGGAAGGAGAGCGTCCTTATCCGGGTCGTAAAGAGTTCGGTAGAGATCAAATATGACGACTGGCATTTCTGGCTCCGTTAGAATCTCCGAGAGCCATCCTACACCATAATCCAATCTTCAGGGAGTATCCGCGTATACTAGATGCAGTGAAGATATTCACGATATGTGCGCTCCTAATCATCCTTTCCGTCCCCTCACCCGCTCTCTTGCGGGCCTCTTTCCTGCGCGTCGATACACTAAGTCTCCCCATCACGCCTAGCAAAGAGCCCCGCAATCGCGGGGCTCTTGCTTTGTAGCATGACCGGTTTCGGTTCCCTTCTATCCGTGCATGCCCTGTTGGTGGGGTCTAGAAACCACCAACAGGGCGCTCATGAGACTTCTGGGACTCATAAGATGGCCACCCGTTCTTTAACACTACCCAGATAAGGAGACCGTTGTGAATAAGAACGATATATCGTTGCTTCGCTTCTCGCCGCACACGAGCGACCGAGAGATTACTGAACAGCACGAAATCTCTACCGACGCATCCTGTTGGATTACGCTCCGGTTGGGAAAAGTGATTGGCTTCTGTTGGGGATATCCCATCAGTCCTACCGAGCTCGAGCGAAAACTCGACATCAGTGTCGTCGATGCTATAAAAGAGCATTTCGGCGAAGTGAATTTCGTCGCGTATCAAGACGAGCTTGGAGTCATCGAGACGGAACGGAATCGCAAGATTGCGCGACAGCTGTTTGAAAAACGTCTGGAGGATTTCGAAGCTCAGAAGCTCGAAATCGGTATTGTCCGGACACGGGAATTGCCCGAAGCATCGGTGACCTACAAATGGTTTACTGAAAAACTCGGATATCACGTCCTCGCACGGTATCCAGACGGTGATGGCCGAGTCGTTTTAGGCCAGGGACTCGATGAAGTAAGGCGTCGACTCAAAAAGGAGAGTGTCATGAATAAATGGGATGTTCTATCGGAAGCGATGTATGCAGAAAATCGGGATGATGAGGTGTTCCTCAAGGAACGCATCACGCCCGAAAGGTTACGCGAAGCATACGGGCGCAACCGTGCTGTCATTATCGAGCAAGGAGATCGTATCGTTGGTATCGGTGCGCTCTGGGAAACGGACCACCCGCAATGGCTTGAGCTCGGTTCCTTCTTTGTTCCGCGAGATATGCGAGGAGGCGGTATCGGTTCACGCATATATAGACAACGCCTCGAATTAGTCCCGGGCGGTATGCGCTGCTTCACCGTGACGCACAACCCGAAGGCTGTTCAGCTCGCAAAACGACATGGGTTTTCGTCCTTAACTGTACGACGTCTTGACAATTAGATTTTTATAATCTAAACTACTTTCAGACGTAAGAAAGAAATCTTTGAAATGAAGAAAGGAATGCTTAGATGATTGACGTACTCATCGTATCGAGCCTCAGCGAGAGGTACTACTATGACGCGTTTGTGCAAATCTGTGAACGTCGGGGGATCCGCATAGGTATCCTCGATCCAGAACACTTCGTAGAGACAAACGGTTCGCTGTATGTGGAACTTGACGGAGTAGCACCGCGCGGACATGTCGAGCTCGTACGGCTCGGAGAAGACGCGAATACGACGGTGCATGCACCAATCGAAAATATTCGCGTCGCTTGGTATCTTCGTGTGAATCGCAAAACGCGCGTTCGCGACATCGTTGATCCCCAACAGCGGTTCGTTTGGAATGAGACACTCTGCGCAATCCACGCCACGCTCTCGGTCCTGTCTTGTCCATGGATTAATACATTTGGAAACCTTGATCGGCTTGCAAGCAATAAGCTTCTGCAACAGCAACACGCACATGCGGCTGGACTCAGAACTCCGAAAACAAGGATGAGTAACGATCCCAGACATATTACGGCGTTCGCGAGCGCACATGACGGACTACTTCTCAAATCTATCGGTTACACGTCTCTTGATTCGAAAGATGAGCTCGTTCTGTATTCGGAGAGATTTGACTTTGCCGAGATCGCGCGTAGCCCTGCGGCGATACGCGCATGTGCGGTGTACGCGCAGGAGTACATGCCGAAAAAGTATGAGTATCGTGTCATGTTCGTTGACGGAGAGATCCTCGCATGCCGAATCGATTCTCAAGCCAGTGAGAAAACCGAGACGGATTGGCGGCATTATGACTTCGCACATGTCGCGCATACCGCAGCCGAACTGCCATCAAATATTCGAGATAAAATCATCGCATTCATGAACTCGATTGGTCTTCGATATGGTGCCCTCGACCTTATCGAGATGCCGAGCGGTGAATTCGTTTTTCTCGAAGTGAATCCGAGTGGGCAGTGGGAATGGATCGCTAAACTAGGGGGTTTGCCGGTCGCCGACACTATTGCCACGATGTTCGAGAAGATCATTCAACGAGCCTAGAAAAACCCTCGGCGCTGAACGCGCGCCGAGGGTTTTAGTTAAACGTTCCCTTTTCGTATTCAGCGAGAAGATGTTCGGCATATGGGCGTTCTATCTCGTTCACTTTCTCAGCCGTCCAGAGGCGAGCCGCATCAATTTCTCCATTGAGGAGCATGCAAAGCACGGGCGTAATCCTATTAGGATGTCCCTCATATAAGTAGGAGAGTGCGGTACTACAATAAATTCGCGCCTGTTTAAGATCCCGTTTCTGCCATATGCACACCGTGGTGGCGTGGTGATACCACAACCAGAGTATATTTTGTACTGCCTTCCGTTCTGCTTCTGGCAGATTTATAAGTGAGAGAGATGCTAGTTTATCTTTAATCTGATTGTTCGTGAGCGCGGTATTCTGCGGATCAAATCCGCAATTTTTGATGAGTTTCTGATCATGCTCGAGATTCAACTGGTGTAGCTCGTAAATGTCAGCGACACCAAAATGAGTACAGATATCTTGAAGTCTCTTCAGCTCTGTGCGCCCGCTCATATGCGCATCGTACAATTGCGCGCTTGAAAAAGAAAGAAGGAGGCAGTGCCTCCTTCTTTTTACGAACCGGATTTTTAGCCGGTTCAGTCATTGCGTGGCGCGGTCGGATCATCGATTTGATCATGTCTCTCAGGGACACTGCCCTGCGTCGTGACCACGGTCATGTTCATGGTCTCTGCAGGACATACTGGACGTGGCCGTGCTCGACGAAGCATGAGCGGCGCTGTATCCGACACTCTAAGAGCATTTGATTTACTCACTTTTTATCACCTTCCTCCCGTGAGTAAGTTGAAAATCGATTTATCTAGGTGAATATTATCCGAATTTTAAAATAAGTGAATCCCTAGGATTTAAAGAGGTTCCTCGTATTGAATTCTGTCATTATCCCCTGAGAAGCAGTTTTCTCGGGTTCTTCAGAAATTGTCTTCAGCCAATCCTCCGCTTCTGTCTTTCTATCGTGCACCAGTAAATAGAGGGGGCGCGTAATTTTGTTTGGATTATCTGCTACTTGGTAGTTAAGTGCTTTTTTTGAGAATTCTCGGGCTTTCGTTTTATCTCTATAACGCCAGATTGCATACCCAGTTGCATGATGGTACCAAAACCACAACACATCCCGCAGATCGTCGTTCTCTTGTTTCTCACCAGAAAAACCCTGTTCGATTGCCCTCTCTATTATTTCTTTGGCTTTATTTATAACGAGAGCCTTGTTCTTATAGTCCAAGGCTTGTGCCTTTATAAGACGCTGATCCTCTGCAATGAACTTTTTACACAAATCGCTCACGTTGGATGCATTGAGGAGCTTAAAAGCTTCCTTCAGTGGGCTCTGCTCACGAGCGATTTTCTTTCTCATACCTGCAAATGGGAACGCGTCCCAAGAGTTGAATGCTCTCATTTTACCACACAAAAAGAAAAACGGCGGCAATCGGTACCTGGAGAAGGCTTCAATACCCCGAGAATTCTTCAAAGCGGATGTTGTCGCTTATATTATCGCGAACGATACTCATGGGCGGGGTAAACATCTAAGATATGGACTTCGTCTGGAAAATATTTGAGCTCGCCACCAGTGAAGTATCCCGGGGCATTAGTTGGTGGTGTTTCTTCGGATTTTATGGGAAAATAAAAGGTGGACTCCAAACCGATACCCGGTTTGTAGAGGTACCTTGGGAGATTACTCATGATCAAGTCAGTGGTTGGCAGAGATCTCCGCATGGCGGCTCTTCTGCTTTCTTTCGTATTCGTTGCCATACCGCTTTACGCCCCACAGGCAGAGGCGGCAAACGCCGTTATCTACAAAGATTTCGGTAACTCGATGAAAATCGGATTCATCGGCGAGAATGGCGAAAACGAGGAGCTCAAGGCACTCCCACCAGCGCGGCGGATCGCGATATGGCCAGGCGAGAGCGGCGAGCTGCATATGGCCGAACAGTTCATCGCCTCCGGACAATTCGATGTCTCAACGCCATCGAAGGTCGGCGGGATTGCAACGGCGGCGCAGATCAGCCGTGACCTCAAGGAGCTTACGCGAGGTGAGCAAGCCGAGGCGTTCGACCTCGTATGCCGCGAAACCGGTACGGAGCTCGTATTCGCGACACATAACCTCGGGACAGGAAAAAGCGAGGGCTTGTTCTCGATCACCTACACCACTCGGGTAGACCTAGTCGCGTTTTCGTGCGCCGAACACTCGTTCGTGTGGGAAACGCACATGGCACTTGTCCAGCGGCCGATCACTCGCGCTGCCTCTGAAGACCAGCTCCAGAGTGCCGCTGGCGACGCATGGGCGGAACGCGTCATCGCCGCCAAAAACCTTGGCGTTCAGCAAGTAAGCTCCAACTGAAATGTGCAAAAGTCACGCCGAACCGGAGCCCGAGTAAGTGGGCTCCGGTTTTATTTATCCTCACACGATGTATAAAAATGGTATCCTATCTAACGATGCTCTTTCAAGGAGAGTGCGATGACAGTACCTATAAATGGCGCTCTCCGAGTGCGGGGAGTGGCGCTTATTGTGAGGAATCCTCGCGGCGAGATATTGCTCGTAGAAGAGGGTGAGACGAAGCCCGAGTTCGGAAAGTACGCTGGGATGTTCTCCCCGCCGATGGAGACCTTGTTTTACAGAAAAGAGCCTCTTCTCACGGCCGTGGGTCGGCTCATTGCTGAAGAGATCCCCGGCTTTAGCGGCCACATCACGGTTGAAGAGAAATGGCGCGGCGTGTACTGTCTCGATGCGGGACCGATCGCCGCGCTGTTCGTGGGGGAGACAGCGCGAACTGACCTCCCCTCTCCCTCACAAAGTGGAGGAGAGGTGAACGGTCACCGCTGGGTACACCCTCGAGAGGCGCTCGAGAAGTGGCTCCGCGCTGGAGCATGGGAGATGATTGTCGACTACCTCGAGGATCGTGAGGGTGTTATTCGTCGCCGATGCTTCCCGCCCATGCCGCTCCATGCGCTCTTGTAATTGCTCTTAATCGCGCACATCTGCCTTTGGCAGATGTGCGCTTTTTTTAAAGCTCGATGCGTGTGCCGTGTTGTTTGTCGCGTAAAACCTCCCCAAGAGCGCCCGGAGTAAGGCCATTGAAGATGGTTACCGTGCAGGCACGGAGCGCGAAGAGCGCTCGCAATTTACCGCCCATCGCGCCGGTAACGTCGCGCGCATTGCCTTTTGCAGACGTTTGAGAAAATGCGCCAAGACTTTTGCGTGTGATTGTGCGAAGCGGACGCTCCTCTTTTTTAGGCGGGAATGTTTTGTACACGCCGTCAACATCGGTCGCAAAGAAAACTTTGTGGCTATGAAAATGTCGCGCGAGCGTGACCGCAAGCCGGTCGGCAGAGGCGATTTCTATCCGGCGGCCGTCGGCAATGACGCCGTCTCCGCCAAGGAGTGGCACGCCGCCCTTCACTAGGATGGTTTTGATGATTGGAAGATTTGTAAAAATGAGCCTCCCCCTCTCCTCTTTCACGAACGCGCTTGTTTGGAGCGGGACGATGGGGATGCCCTCATCCATGAGAGCGCCTGCGAGCACCTCGCCAAGCACGCGCATCGCGGCAGATGTCTTACCGAGGCCGAAAAACGCCCCCCTCGAAAGCGCTCGCCCCGAGAGGCGATACTGCCTCGCAAGCGGGTGCCCGAACGAGCCGCCGCCATAGAGGAGGATGAGCGGCCTACTGCGGCGTGCCTTCGCAATTTCGCGCGCAAGCCGCTTGATGTCGCGCATGCGCGCAATCGGCTTATTTCTCCGTTTGTCAGTAATAACACTCCCCCCGAGTTTTACGATCATAGGGCCTTTCATCGCGCTCGATTATACTTGAAATAATGCTTCTCGCACGACTCGCACTTGTGCCGCTTGTCATGAGCGGGGTGCTTGCTCTCCCCTTCTCCGTGCTTGCCGCAACGCCGACGTATAAACCGATGCGACTCTTTTATTACACCGACAACGAGTTCGCAAAAAAATCGTTTATGAAAAATGCGTGGCATGTCGATATTTTCGCGCCGCAGGTCTATGAGCTTAAAGCTGACGGCACCCTCTCGGGGACTCTTGAGGAGGAGCTCATTGCGTACGCAAAAAAGAACAAGGCACACATTATGCCGCTCGTTACGAATGAGAAGTTTAGCGTGAACTCACACAAAGATCTGCTCGACGACCCTGCTATGCAAGCAATCGCGATAAGCGCCATGATCACTGAAGCGAAGAACCGCGGGTACTGGGGCTGGCAGTTTGATTTTGAGCAGATGAGCGCAGACCATCGCGATGCGTATTCAGCATTCGTCGCTCGAGCCGCCGAGGTGTTTCGCGCAGCAGGGCTCAAAACCTCGGTCGCGGTGGTCGCCAAAATCTCGGATAATCCTACCGACTACCCGAATAACCTCTGGCAGAAACTCATCGGTGTCTACGACTATGACGCCTTGGCCACCTCGGCCGATTTTATAAGCGTGATGAGTTATGACGACCCGACTTCGAAAGGCCCTGCCGTACAGTGGGCGTGGCTCGAGAAAGTGCTCGATTACTCGCTCCTCCATGTCCCTAAAGAGAAACTATCGCTCGGGCTCGCTCTCTACTACTGGGCGCACGATGCTTCCACCGGCAAACTTATCGGCATCGGCGGCAATGAAACGATCGACGGGATTTTCGTGAGGCGCAAGGTCGTCGTAACTTTCGACTCGCTCAACAAGATGCCGGTGATGCACTATATGGCCGAAGGTGTGATGTACTCCCTGTGGTACGAGAACGCGAAAAGCATCCGCTACAAATACGACCTCATCAAAGCGCACAAGCTCTACGGCTTTTCTGCATGGACGCTAGGGCTTGAAGTACCGTCGATTTGGAACGTGCTGAAATAAGAGCATTGCAAAAAATATTTCCCGCCCCTATACTGCGGGCAATAGCGGGGTAGAGTAATAGTAATTCGCGAGGCTCATAACCTCGAGATGGCCGTGCAAGTCGGCCCCCCGCAACTAGTAGTTAGATAAACTTGAACTCGCGAAAGACGACTTCGTAGCGCGTCTACAACAAGAATGCGGAAATTCGACGTAAGTCTGGTTTTCGCTTTACTTGTTGCGGATTGGTCTAGCTACATTTAAAATCATTAGAGTTGGGACCTTGCGCCTCGAATGAACAATTATGGAGGTAACGATGAACGTTTCGAACGGTTCAATATGTAAAGAACTACTTATAAGTCGGGCACGTGCGTGCATCGGCACCTCTATCTACCGAAGAAAAGCAGCCCCTGAAGAAGCGCCTCGAGTACTCAACTGTTTCCGATTTATGCAGTGGCTTTGGAGTCCCTTAGGGATTTCGTTGCCTGACCATCAGCTCATTTGTCCTGAAGCAATCTCGATTGGCCTTGCAGAAGTCGACATGGCAGACCTTGTCTTTGTACCTCGTTCTGACTACCGCATAGACGAGGACGACTTTGGCCATGTTGGTATTGCAACCGGTGAAGATACCATCATCCACGCAACAAAGTGGAAAAACGGCGTTATTGAAGAACCGTTATCCTCTTTCATAAATCGCGGATACCTTGGAATACGCCGCATTCCCGAACAATACTACTGCCGCTCATGAGCGGCAGTTTCCTTAAAAAGGTGTATTCTGAAGTACCTATGGAAGATTCAAATTCTCGGTTTATCAAAAAGCTTTTAGCTTGCCGAGCAGTGGTGGGGTACCAACCACTAGAGGATGAACCGAACCTAGTCCCCGCTTCTACATCACCGATACGCTTTACAGTATTGCGAGATAAGTTTACCGATCCAGTTGAAACCGCAAAGAAGGTCTTGGGTATGTTCCCAGAAACTAACGTCTGCCTTTATATTCCAGGTACGGCGTTCGATAAACACGGTACTCGTCATGGACGAGGCGGTGGATGGTATGATCGCTTTCTCTCCTCCGTTCCTTCCAACTGGATGCGCGTTGGTCTATGCCATAAAAACAATTTCTCGCATAATCCGCTGAAGCGAGAGGTGTGGGACCAGCCAGTCGATTGGGTGGGTGTTCAAAGAGCAAATAGAATTGATTATTACGAAACAAAAGCGCGTATTAACATATGAAAACCAGATCAATACGCACCCGACTTTTTACAGAGGGAGAGAATCTCGAGCGATTTGTTCTTGAGCATGTTCGGAAGCTTAAAGACGGAAACATACTCGTCGTCACGTCAAAAATAGTTGCGCTCGCCGAACGTCGCACGGCTTCTCCTTATGAAAAGGAGAAAATTGTCCTTAGAGAGAGCGAGTGGGCTGTACCGACTAAATACGTGTGGCTAACTATAAAAGACGGGATGTTTATGGCAGCTGCTGGTATTGATGAATCAAACGCCCATGGCAAAATAATTCTCTTACCAAAAGATAGTTTTAAGGCGGCAGCGCGATTACGTCGAGTTCTGCTTAAACGCTATAAAATAAGAAAGTTCGGCGTACTCATAACAGACAGTCGTGTACTTCCATTGCGTGCGGGGGTTGTGGGCGTTGCGCTTGGGTACGCAGGCTTCGGCGGAGTCAAAGATTATCGGGGGTCTACCGATTTATTTGGTCGAACGCTAAAAATGACGCGAGTGGATATTGCAGATAGTCTTGCGACCGCGGCCGTGTTGCTTATGGGCGAAGGTAACGAAAGAAAGCCGCTCGCAATAGTAGAAAATGCGCCTGTAGAATTTCATAACCACGTGAATCGCACAGAACTCATAATTCCAGTAGCCGACGATCTATACGTTCCTCTTTTTAGCAAAATCCTCAATAAATCGAAGGGAAGGCGGCACAATTGACAGAGACGGATTAAGATTGTAATATCCCCGTCGGAATGTCACTTACAAAGGACATGGCAATGAAAAAAACAACCTATCCAGGCCCTTTGGTGGGCAAGATATTTCGCAAGATCGCTCCAAGAATTGGGGCAAAGGTGGTTATGGAACGCGAATGGAATATCGCGGGCCAAATCATCTACCAGAGCGGGCAAAAGCGCTACTTCCGCTACTCGAGCATTGATCTCAATACCCTCGGGGCGTCAGAGATATCTAAGGACAAAGACTATGCGAACTTCTTTATGAAGCGCATGGGTTACCCGACTGTTCCGGGACGAACCTTCTTTGCTCCGAATTGGGCTGAGGCTATAGGCTCGTCACGCGGAATAGACGCCGCCTACGAGTATGCCTTGTCAATCGGCTTTCCTGTCATCGTCAAGCCAAACAGCGGTAGTCAAGGCAAAGGAGTTGCGCTCGTCCACACGCGCCGCGATTTCTATAGTGCTATGCGGCGTATCTTCAAGCTTGACCGTGTCGCTCTGGTGCAAACGCCGGTAACCGGAAGAGACTATCGCATGGTGGTGCTTGACGACAAGGTTATCTCGGCGTATGAGCGGATTCCTCTCAGTGTCGTTGGTGATGGCAAGTCAAGTATACGGAAACTCCTCAAAAAGAAGCAGAGTGGTTTCTCTTCAAGCAGCCGGGATACGCGGCTTCACACGAAAGATCCTCGCATCAAGGCAAAGCTCGCGCGGGAACATTTGACGCTTGAATCTATTCCGACACGAGGACAGCGCATATATCTTCTCGATAATGCGAACCTCTCTGCCGGAGGCGACGCAGTGGATGTGACGAACACCATGCATCCGGAGTTTCGCGCATTCGCCATCAGACTGACCAAAGACATGGGCCTGCGCCTGTGCGGTGTGGATCTGATGGTGGATGGCGACATCGCTAAGTCACCCGAGAAGTATTGGGTGCTTGAAATCAACTCTGCACCCGGGCTCGACCACTATGTTCAGACTGGCAAAGTACAGCAGAAAATCGTCGAGGACATGTACTTAGAAGTGCTCAAGCATATGGAGCGCCACTGATCTTCGACCGCAGGCATTCTCGCCTGCGGTTCTTTTTAGACATCCTGTGGGCGCTAACAACGGTTAGATAAACTTGAATTCGCGGAAGACGGCTTCGTAGCGCGCCATCGTGCGACGCGCGAGCACTTCAGAAAGATCGAACGACGAACCCGTGTGCGCAATCTGGTTCCTCACCTTATGCGCCTCCCATGCGTCCTCGAGGGTGTCGAAGTCGGAGGGCTCAATTTGCTTTAACTTCTCTCCTACACTGTCGCCCGCGTAGCCCTGGCGCGTCAGCATCTCGTCAAGGACAATGTCGGCTTCGATAATCGCCTGCCGCCAACTTGCGGGGTCGCTCGCCTCCATCAAAGACTCGATGTGCTCCCACCGAGGGTTCGGGCCTCCCGCTTCGGGAGCAACGATGAGCTCCCCCAACTGCTCTTCTTCGCGCTTTCGGAGATCATAAATGCGCATCATGGCATAAACGATGAAAAGGAGGCCAAGGACGATGATCGCGTAACCCACGATGATTATCCACTGCCAGAGCTCGGCGAGCCAAACGGAAAGACTCGCCACCCCATAGCAGCCGCCCGTGACGCACTCGTAGATAAGTCGGAACCAGTATTCGAGATTCAGGCCAGTCTCGACGGTGTTCATTGATGATGATTATATCGCGGATGCGATCGTGAAAAGGCGTTCTTCAGCGTGCTCCGACGCGGTGAAATGAATACCAACCGGCAGACCTCCCACCTCCCCCATCGGCACGGATATCGCCGGCATGCCGGTCAGATTCGCGGAGACAGTGAAGATATCTTCGAGATACATCGAGACCGGGTCGGACTTCTCGCCGATTTTAAAAGCGGGGGTGGGCATTGTTGGCGTTGCGATAAGGTCGACTGATTCAAAGGCGCATTCGTATTCCCGACGAAGCTCCGCTCGAGCCGTAGCGGCCTTGCGGTAATACGCGTCAATGTAGCCAGCCGAGAGAACGAAGGTGCCGAGCAAGATGCGTCGCCGCGTTTCAGGCCCGAACCCTCCCGTGCGAGAGAGGATATAGTCATCAAGCAATTTCTCCCCGCGCGAAGCGAGCCCATAGCGGATACCGTCGAAACGCGCGAGGTTCGCAGAGACCTCGGCAAAGTTGATGATGTAGTAGGCGGCGACCGCAATACCCGCAAGCGGCAGATCGATGTCAACAATCTCTGCACCAGATTTGACAAGAGCACCATCAAAAGCTTTTCGTACTTCTGCGTCAACGCCTTCGAGAAGAGCGCGCGGGATACCGACTCTCTGCACCTTCCCTTCACTGTCTTTAAGTTCAATCGAATTGGAATCGCTCGCGTCAAAGCCGGAAATCGCATTAAAAAGTATCCGCGCATCCTCGGGAGACTTCGCGAGCGGGCCAATCTGATCGAAGGAAGAAGCGGCGGCGATAAGCCCATGCCGCGAGACCGCGCCGTAGGTGGGCTTCATCCCCACAACGCCGCAGAAGCTCGCGGGATTCCTGACCGAGCCGCCGGTATCCGAACCAAGCGCCGCAATGCACAAATGCGCGGCAACTGCGGCCGCTGAGCCGCCGGAGGTCCCGCCCGCGACCCGCGAAGTATCGTGCGGATTTTTCGTCACGCCAAATGCGGAGTTTTCGGTCGAGCCGCCGAGAGCAAACTCGTCCATATTGGTGCGGCCGATAAACAACGCGCCTTGTGTTTTCAGCTTTTCAATGACGGTCGCGCTGTAGGGCGCTGTGTAATTCGCAAGCATTTTCGAAGCCGCGCTCGCCACATGCCCTTCAATTAGAATATTGTCTTTGACCGCAAGCGGGATGCCGCAAAGAAGCGGCGCGGCCTCTCTTTCCCTATCGATGCGTGCCTGCGAGGCCTCGATCGCCTCTTTGTCAGTATCGAAAATCTCGAGAAAGACGTTCAGCTCCGGGTTGCGCTTTATTGCCTCAGCGCGGCACGCGTCCCATAACTCGCGCACAGAAACCTCTTTTGCCCGCAGCTTTTTCGCCGCCCCGACGATTGTAAGCTCATTCATGCGAAATGACCTGTTTCACGACAAGCGCGTCGCCCTCTTTATAGGGAAAGGCAGCGACCAGTTTTTTTGTCCATGTGCCGCTCTCGGTGGGATTCGTATCCTCGCGAAAGACATTTCGAAGCGCAGGCCGCTCGGTCCCCTCCTTCGGTACATCGATCTTCTCTAATTGCCCCACGTATGCCAGAATCGCCTCGAACTCTTTCGTGAATTTTGGTAATTCCTCGTCGCTCACCTTTACGCGCGCCAGCGCCGCCAACTTCTTCACCTCTTCACCTGTCGTCATTTGGTGAGTATAGCAAAAAAAGAAATCCCCGAGCCCAAGTGACAAAATGTCAGAAGGGCCCGAGGATTCGGGCAATGCCCAAGTTCTGAAGGGTCTAGTTGCTGGAGAAGACACGACGGCCCCGACGCCACTGACCGTCGTCGAGCCGCCAATCGCGGACGTTCCACTCCCGGTCGACGGCGTGCCAGCTCACGCGAACCGCGAAACCGGCGACATAGAAGATGTTGGAGTAGCCGTTCGTGAGAAGCGGCCCGTCTTCGCCGTTCTTTTGTGCCTCGATGAGCTCGGCGATTTCCCAGAGCTCCACTTCGTAATGCTCCGGAAGCTTGGCCTTGATCTGCTTGTCGTAGGCGTTCTTGGTGAGATCGAACGACTTCAACTTCGCAGTGGCTTCGCTCGGTTCGACTGCTTTCGCATCCTTGAGGATGCGTTGCATATCGTTCCAGAGGTAGAGACCGGGTCGCGTCACGAAGAATTTGTTCGGGATGAACCGCTTCGTGAGTGGACCGACCGAGAGGTCTTCGCGAAATGCGAGAACCGTTGCTGCCTTTTTGGGCGGCAAGGGTACCTCGAATTTCTCTTCACCGAATCTGCCTTCAATCAGATCCTGTAGCCTCGTCTTGAGGTGATGCGGCTCAAATGGGTATCCATTTGGTTGCCGAAGTTGACGCTTGATTTCGGCCAATTGACCGTCGATATCGTAATACAGTTCGCCTGCGACCTGTACGGCCATGACGATTCTCCTGTCTTGCAATGAGCTATCCTGGAGGCCGGGAATCCGCCCCTCATTAGCTAAAATATAGTATACACCCGACGACCCGACTTCTCAAGTAGCGATTTTATTGAGAAATTCGGATTCGGAGATGACGGGGATGCCAAGCGACTTCGCTTTATCAAATTTGGAGCCCGAGTTCTCGCCCGCGACCACGAAACTGGTTTTTTTGGAGACCGAGCCGGCGGCTTTGCCGCCGGCTTTGCGCACCAAGGCCTCCACTTCTTCGCGCGAAAGGGTCGGGAGCGTGCCCGTAACAACGACAGTCTGCCCCTGAAGCGGGCCCTTCGCCGGCGCCTCGACTTTTTGGATCTTGATGTGTTTCAATAGGCGCGCGAGAAGCGCCTGGTTATACTTGTTCGAAAACCAGTCGAATACCGATTTGCCAATGATGGGCCCTACGCCCTCGACCCGCCCAAGCTCTTCAGAGCTCGTTCGGGCAAGTCTCTGAAGCGTGCCGAAATGCGTCGCGAGGAGATACGCGTTCTCTTCTCCCACGTGCGGAATTGAGAGCCCGACGATAAGGCAATCGAGTGAGACACGTCGCGCGTCTTCGACTCCTTTGAGCAGATTGTTCGCTTTCAACTCCTCAAACCCCTCAAGCTGAAGGAGCTCGTCTTTGGTGAGTTCAAAAATATCATCAAAGTCAGAAATAAGTTTCTCCTCCATCAAAAGCCGCACCGTCTCGCGACCAAGGCCGTCGATGTCTAAAGCGCTTTTGCCGGCAAAGTGGATGAGCTTGCGCGCTTGTTGGTCAAAAGAACCCGCGACGACACAGCGGTGCGCAGCCATCCCGGCGACACGCTCAATCTTGCCGTCGTCGCCGCACAGCGACGAGCGCGACGGGAACCTCCACTCTTTCGCGTTTTGCGGGCGCAGCTCCTTTATGACTTGCACTATCTCCGGGATGATGTCGCCCGCTTTCTGAAGAATGACGGTGTCGCCGATACGGATATCTTTCTCTGTAATAAAGTCCTCGTTGTGCAAGGTCGCACGCGCAACCGTCGTCCCTGCAACGGCCACCGGCCGCAGATGCGCGACCGGGGTGAGGACCCCCGTCCTCCCCACTTGGAGCGTGATGTCAAGAAGTTCGGTCTCAACCTGCTCGGCCGGGAACTTATAGGCAATCGCGAAGCGAGGCGCTTTGCCGGTGTAACCGAGGAGCTCCTGCTCATCTCGACTCTCAACCTTGAGAACGACGCCGTCAAGCTGGTAATCAAGCTTTTCGCGCTCTTTGCCCTGCCACTTTTGCCAAAACGCGAACACTTCATCGAGAGTTTCGACATGCCTGTGGTGCGGCTCGACCAGGAAGCCAAGCCGCGCGAGGTACTCGAGTTCTTCGGTTTGCGTTTTCGGCAACGGCGCGGACGCAAGCTCGGCGATGTCGTACATAAATGTCTCAAGCGGGCGTGCGGCGGCGACTCTCGGATCAAGCTGGCGGATCGAGCCTGCCGCGGCGTTTCGCGGATTCGCGAACTCCGGCAATCCTTCTTTCTTGCGCGCGGCATTCAGCTTCGCGAGGCCAGAGCGGGTGAGATACACTTCGCCTTCGACGACGATATCAACCGGCTCCGTGAGCGTTTGCGGCACGCTTTTCACCGTTCGTATGTTGTGCGTCACGTCCTCGCCCACCTCGCCGTCGCCGCGGGTCGCGGCGACGGCGAGCTCCCCCCTTTCGTAAGTGTAGACGATCTTCAGGCCATCAATCTTGAGTTCGAGGTCATAGGTTGGCTCCTTGCCCGTGAGCTTTTTCACACGCTCGTGAAAAGCGCGCACATCCTCCTTTGTAAACGCATCGTTGAACGACCACTGCGCGACTTTGTGACGCACTTTTCTAAGCTCGGGGAGGGGCTTGCCTGCCACCACCTGTGTCGGGGAGTCTGGCGTGACAAGCTCGGGGTATCGCCTCTCGAGCTTTGCGAGCTCGTCTTTGAGAGAGTCGAGGGCCTCGGGCGAGATGGGGCTTATATCCTGCGTGTGGTAGAGCTCGCGATACTTCGTAATCGCTTCGCGGAGCTTTTTTGCGCGGAGGGCGGCGACCTTCGGTGCCATACCGCCCTACTATACCGCGCGAGTTGCCGCTTTAGAACCTGGCAAAAATACCACGCACCACGATGCGGTTCGTGGTGCCGACCTTGTCGCACGGGACGTCGTACCCTTGAGAAAATACATAGGTGGTGCCGGCGGGCTTTGCGTCTGTCTCATACACCGTGATGTCGGCGCACAAAGCCCCGGTGCCGCTCGTCTCAATGAGAGGGTTTGCGAAAGCGATCTCGAAGCGCTTACGGCTCACACGCTGATTCAGGCAACTCCCCGTGTTGTAGCAGAGCTCTTGAAAGGGAAAGACCGCTTGTGTGTCAAAACTGCCGCAGGTGGGGGGCGGCTTGCCGACGCCGTACGAATAGTTTTGGTACGCATACGGGTCGTTTGCGAGCTCTTTCTGCGTGTCGGTGAGCGCACACTCGAGAGCCGCGTCAGCGGCGTAAAAAGCATACTGCGAGCGCGCCCCGCCTGAAGAGAGAATTTGTTGCTTATAGCCGAGCGAACTCAATGCCGTGCCGAGCGCGAGCACGACTGATACGAAGATGACGGCGACCAAAAGCGCGAATCCTCTGTTGCGGTTCATTGCCATGGGAAAAGGTAGCTCGTGAGGGAGACCGAGCGCGTGACTCCGCGAGACACCCACGACACGCTTGAGACGATTTCGACGCCCGCCCCGAAATCGTAGAAGCGGAGAGAGCGTGCATAGATCGTCGGTGTGCCGCTGGTGAGCGTGTACTCTCCGCCCGAGAGATAAAGAGACGGGCAAGAAGAGGGCGACGGGCACGCCTGCAAGGCCTTGCCGGCACCGACGCCGACGGGGAGCGCGGGATCGAGCGCGCAGGCGACTGACCCGTCGCCTCCCGGGAGGCCCCCCGAGGGATTGCCGAGACAACCGTATACCGAAACAGAGCTCGCGCCGCCCAAGAAATGATCGTAAAACGCCGTGGCGGAGAGATCGCCGACATCTGCTCCGTATGCCCCGAGGTACGCATCATCGCGGAGCATGCGTGCATATTCGATCCCCTCTTGGGCGAGATACGAGGCCGTAAAGCGATTCTTGGAGTCGAGGGTCGCGATCTGTGCCACCGCTGCGGCAAAGAAGGGTCCGGAGATCGCAAGCATGATCAGGGCGACCGCGATCAGGACTTCAAGAAGAGTGAAGCCGCCACGCTGCTCGCCGTTCCTCACTGAAAGTTCGGGCGTCATAGATCGAGATTGCGCATCACGGAGGCCGTCTCCATAGAAAACGAAAAGTTCTCTCCGTGTCCCACATCGACGGAGCCGGCGACGGTCACCCGAAGGAACGGCTGATGATAGTCGCCTGCCCCCGTACCAGCCGAACCCAAGAGATGAAATGCGAGCGAAGTGATATTGACTCCCGGATCGGTGAGCGAGAGGGGGGTGCCGTCGACCATTTGCCGCACATACCCCTTCGTATCGCCCGCAGGCGGCACGAAGGAGTAGGTGATGCTCTCTCCACTTGCGGAGATGAAAGAGAAAGAGGCGCCGCCCGAACAGTCGCCCCCGCTACAAGAATATCCTGACCCCGTGCGGATCGAGCGCGTCATGTTTTCAAACACGAAAGCGAGGTTGTCGGCGGCGAGCGCGACCCCCTGCGCGCGCTGACTCACGCCGATCATGATGAGGTACGCGCCTGCCGAGAGAGTCATGATGACAGAAAAGATGCCAATCGCGACCAAAAGCTCGACCAGGGTGAAGCCCGTCGAGAGCGAACAGCGAACGGTTGAGAGTCTGCGGTTCATGGGCATGAGGGCGTCGAAGCGACGCTACCGACTTGCGTCACAAGGAGCGCGCGCGTGGTGAGCTCTCGGCTTATGAGCGCTATGCAGGCCTTCGTGAACGGGACGCCGAGGATATTCGTGAAGCCCGCACCGATATTCCCCACCCCGATGGTCGCTGAAGTGTTGGGGCGCGTGAAGACAATCGAAAGATGTTCGATCGTGCCGGCCCCGCCTTGCTTGCAATACCACTGCGCGGGGGGCACGAGGGCGCAGAAATTCTGCACTTCAATGCCGTTGTTCAAGGTATAGAGCTGCACCAAAGCATCGGCCGAGGTGTAGTAGCCGTTGCCCGGCTTACAGTTTGGCGCTCCGCAACTTGCGAGCGGATCAGTGTCAGCGAAGAATGAAAAAGAGCTGGGGCTTGCGATGGAGAAGTCGAGGCCATAGCCCGCATTGCTCACTGTCCCGACCGTGCGGCTCCCGATGCCGAACACTTGCGCGTTCCGCAGAGAAAGCGCCACATCAGACGCCGCGTTCGCAAGGAGGAGACCCCGGCCAAATGCCTGCTGGCCGACGATGACAATGATGCTTAAGACGCTGATGATGCCGGCAACGACGAGGAGTTCGATAACAGTAAACCCGACACACGAAGAAGTGTGCCGGACGTGCCCGGCTATGCGCCGGACAAGGCGAGCGAGACAAGAGCGAGAATGTCCCATCGAGTGAAGTAAGCGAGAAGGAAGCCGGCCGCCAGATATGGGGCGAACGGTACCTCACTCTGTATCGTAACGCCCCGCGCCCGTAGGGCCAAGAGGATTATCCCGACGACACCGCCTATCCAAAAGGTGAGGACGAAGCCCGAGAGCGCCGAAGGCCCCGCGATAAGCGCGAGCCCGAACGCAAGCGGCGCATCGGCAAGCCCCATCGCGCGGCCCCGAGAGGCAAGATGGACCACGGCGAGCGACGACCCAATGAGGAGCGCCGTGCAGAGGGTTACGAGGAGTATCTCGAGCGTCGCTGAAGCTGTAATCGCCGCGAAGCATGCGGCCGCCACGAAGAGTCCGAGCAAGGCCGCGGGCAAGAGGCCGTGCGCGAGGTCATAGATCACAAGACCAGCAAGGAGTGCCAAGGCAATGAGGACAGCCGGGAGCATCTCGGTGAGCCCGAGCAAGAGATACGCAAGCACGAACAGCACGCCAAGGATTATCTCCGTGATTGTTGAAGCGGGCGAGACTGCGGCGTTGCAGAGAACACATCTACCCCTCGCAAATGCCCATGAGAATATCGGCACCAACGCGCGGGGCGGCAAAGGCGCCTTGCAGGTATCGCAATGTGAACGGCCCATAACCCACGGCGCGCCTCTCGCGAGGCGCGCCGTAAGAAGGCCCATGAAGCTTGCTGCTGTCGCTCCGAGGACGAAAAAGACAACAGAGAACAAAGGAGAGTTTAGCAGGCTGTTGCGTCCGCAGCGATTTGAGCGGCTTTCTCAACTGCCTGACCGGTGCTGTCGACGCACCAGTATTTCGTGGTGTCGTTCTTCAACTGGGCAGATATCGCATAGGCGCCCTGCACATCGTAGCAATCGACATCTCCCGAGCCTGCATTGCCTGCTCCGGTCACCATGTTGGCGATACCGGTCGTAGCGGCGCAGACACCTTCATAGGTGTTCCCGCCGTCATAAAAGATCTCTGCTTGTGCACGAGCGCTGTCAAGGTTTGCCTTGATTGCGGCGTCATTGCCTTTGGTGCGCGCCGTGTTAAGGGAGGCGAGGACCACTGCTGACAAGACCCCGATAATAGCGATGACGACGAGAAGCTCAATAAGCGTAAAACCACGTGAACGGGTGTTGTACATAATGACTGTTAGGTTATGTCTCACATTGTAGGCCATGCAGGGGAGGCGTGGCGTCCCTGGTGTGGATATCCTTAAAAGGAGCCCGCGAGGTTATAAATGGGCATGAGGATAGCCGCGAGCAAGATCCCGACGCCAAGACCGAGCGCCACGATCATAAAGGGCTCGATCAACCCCACGAGAGTGTCGACAGCATTGGTCACCTCGCGGTTGTAAAACTTCGCCAGGGTCGTGAGGATCGAACCGAGCTCGCCGGTCTCCTCTCCAACCCGCACCATGGCGACCATGATGCCGGGTATCAGGGGGTGCCGCGCGAGCGCATCAGAGATGGAGGAGCCGCCCTTCACCGCCTCGCCCACCTCTTTGAGGACGGTTGCGTACACCGCGTTGCCAACGACCGAAGCCGTGATGTCCAAAGATTCGATGACCGGCACGCCTGAAATGAGCATGGTGGAGAAGTTGTCAGCGATGCGCGCAAGATACATCTTGCGATAGAGGTCGCCAACATACGGGATCTCAAGCTCAAGGGAGTTCAAGAAACGCCTGCCCTCGCTCGTGCGCGAGAGCCGATAACCGTATGCGGCAAGGGCGAGGAGCGCGATTAAGAGGAAGACGCCGTAGTTGATGAAGAAGTTCGAGAGCGCGATGACGATTCTCGTGTAAATCGGCAGTTCTTGGCCGGTGTCGAGCAAGATCGCGGTGATCTGCGGCACGACATAGGTGAGCATCAAAGCCATCACTGCAATGAACACGCAGATAACGAACGCCGGATAGATGAGCGCGTTCTTTGCTTTTGAAACGACCTCGTACGAACGGTCGAGATAATCGGCGAGATGACCGAAGGTCTCCGAGAGCTTGCCCGACTCTTCGCCCGCACGCACCATATTGACATAAAAGATGCTGAACGCCGCCGGATGTTTCGCAAGGGCCTTGCTGATCGGGCTCCCGCCCTGAATATCGTCGGCAACTGTTGAGAGTATCGTCGAGAGCCGCGTGTTGCCTATCTCCGCGGCAAGGAGGCGGAAGATCCGGAGTGCCGATACCTGCGCTTCAAATAAGGTCGCGATCTGACGCGAGAGAATCACCACCTCCTTATTCTTGATGCCGGTGAAAAAGGTGAACTCGCGCGCGAAAATGCCCTTCTTCTCCGCTTGACTGATCGCCGAGATGACAAGAGCGCGGCGCTGAAGCGCCGAGATCGCGACCTCTTCTGACAGCGCCTCTATCGTCCCCTCTCGTTCGTGGCCGTCTTGGTCGATGGCGCGATACTGAAACAGCATGGTCAAAGGTAACGCTCGAAGGTCTTGGGATCAATGGCGTGGAGTGCTCCCTCTTCAGCCGCCACTTCGCCGCGCCGCACGAGTTCGGCGAGAGAGCGGTCGAGGTCGATCATCCCCTCTTGCGACGAGGTCTGGACGATTGATGTGATCTCGTGGCTTCTCCCCTCGCGGATCAAGTTGGCGACTGCCGTCGTATTAATGAGGAGTTCGTAGGCGGGGATGAGGCCCCCCGAGATGCGCGGCACAAGACGCTGGGAGAAGATGCCGGCCAAGCTCCCGGCAAGCTGGACGCGGACCTGCGCCTGCTGTTCAGCAGGGAACATGTCGATGATGCGGTCGATCGTCTGCGCCGCGTTGTTCGTATGCAAGGTCGAAAAGACGAGGTGGCCGGTCTCGGCGGCCGTCACGGCCGCCGAGATCGTCTCGTAGTCGCGCATCTCGCCCACCATGAGGACATCGACATCTTCGCGAAAAGCTGCTTGAAGAGCGTGATGAAAGTCGGGGGCGTCGACCGGGACTTCGCGCTGGTGAATCAGAGATTTTTTCGGCGTGAACACATACTCAATAGGGTCCTCGATCGTAAGGACATGCTCGGCGCGTGTTTCGTTGATGCGTTCGATCAGGGCGGCCAAGGTCGTCGACTTGCCCTGCCCCACCGGCCCCACGACGAGAAAGAAACCCTGTGTTCGGCCGGCGAATGTCTCGAGGATGGACGGGAGGTTGAGCTCGGACACCGTGCGAATCTCGTCAGGGATGAGCCGCAGGGCGAGCGCGGTCACCCCTTGGGTGCGGTACCCGTTCACCCTGAAACGGCCCTTCTCGTGCTGGTAAGCAAAATCAACGCTCTGCGCCTCTCCGAAGCGCGCGAGGCGCGAAGGCGGCGCTATCTCCTTGAGAATCTCTTCAGTATCGTGCGGGGTAAGCGCTCCATGGGTTGCGAGCGGGATCAATTTCCCTGCGACACGGATAATGGGCGGATTCTCTGGCGAGAGGTGAAGATCAGAGCCGGCCTGCGCGACGACGGCATCTAAAAAGTTGGTGAGACGGGCGTCAGCCATGATCAGCGAGATTTGTCGATCGTCGCGATGGTCTGTGCGAGCACCTCTGAGGGAATAGCCGAGGCCTTAACAATGTAGCTTACGGCGCCGAGCGCTTTCGCCTTTTCAAGGTCGGACTCCTGCCCTTGGTTCGAAAGGATGATGACGCGTGTTTTCGGTGCGAGCTTCTCCTTGCGGATCGCCTCGAGGACGCTGAAGCCATCGGTCCCCGGCATGATGAGGTCGAGGAGTATCGCGTCAGGATCCTTCTCCTTTTTTCGGAGTGCGGTAAGGAGCTCTTCGCCCCCCGTAAATGCGATGACCTCGTGCCCCGCGTTCTTGAATTTGACCGCGTAGAGGTCAAGAAGGAATCGGTCGTCGTCTACCAGGTAGATGCGATAAGCCATAACAAAAGTGGATAAGGGGTGATCAATGCTCGTCCTCGAGGAAAAGCTCGCCGCCAAGAGTGTTGATTTCTTCAAACGGGATCTCGCCGGCAAGCGCCTTAATGATAGCATTCTCCCGCATAGAGAGCATGCCGTCTTCACGCGCCGCGGCGCGTATATTGCCCTCGGCCGGGTCTTTGAGGATGACTTGTTCGAGCTTCTTGTTCATCTTGAGTATCTCGAAGACCGCGGTACGGCCGCGCACGCCCGAGGGGCACTCCTCCGTCGGCGACGCGCGGTAGAACGCCTTAAGGGGCGGGAGCTTGCGCCGATACGGTTCGGGGAGATCAGCGAACTGCTTGTCGAGGAGTATGCGGATGCTGTCCTTAATCGCGAAGGGCTTCCCTGCTCCGGGACAGAGCTTGCGCACCAGCCGCTGGCCGATGACCGCGACAAGGGTCGGGGCGATCAAATAAGGGTCGACGCCCATATCAATGAGGCGCGGGATAGCGCCGGCCGCGGTATTGGTGTGAATCGTCGAGAAGACGAGGTGGCCGGTCAAGGCCGCTTGGGTCGCAAGCTGAGCGGTCTCTTTATCACGAATCTCTCCCACCATGATGATGTCCGGGTCCTGGCGAAGTATGGAGCGCAATCCTGAAGCGAAGGTGTACTCGATCTCGGGCTTCACCTGCGATTGCGAGACGCCTGGGATCCGGTACTCGACCGGGTCTTCCAAAGAAACCACATTCTCGGTCTCGCGATCTATCTCCGAGAGCATCGCAAAGAGGGTCGTCGACTTGCCAGAACCCGTGGGGCCGGCGATGAGGATGATGCCGTAGGGGCTATTCAACATCTCGCGCACGGCGGTGAGCTCCCCGCCCGCGAGACCGACCGACTCAAGAGTCGCCGTAGCGGCGGTCTGATCGAGGATGCGCATCTCGGCTTTTTCGCCGTACTCGGTCGGGAAGGTGGAAACGCGAAAATCGATGCGGCGCTGTTCGACGCTCGCCGAGAAGCGTCCGTCCTGGGGTTTCCTTTTCTCATCAAGCCGTAATTGCGCGAGGATCTTGACGCGCGCGACAACCGCCTCATGCACTTTCTTGGGAAGCTCGAGCGAGGTGTGCAAGATGCCGTCCATTCTGAAGCGGACCCGGGTCTTCTCGGGCGTCGGCTCGATGTGGATGTCGCTTGCTTTCCCCTCGATCGCATAGCGCAAGATGGTCGAGACGATCTTGGTGACTGGCGCATCCTCTTTCAACTTGTCGATGTCGCCCTCGCCCCCGAGGTCGAGCGTGCTCTCGGCCTCGGGGATGATACCGGTGGTCTTTTTTCCCTCCCGCGCTTCGGCGGCGGCAGCGCGACTCGCCATCTCGAACTCGGAGAGCGCAACACCGATCTCGCCCGAAAGATTCTTGTAGGTTTCGATGACGCGGTCGAAATCGGCGGACGTTATGAGGAAGAGCTTGTAGGGCATACCGACCTTGGCCGATATGAACTGCAGAGCATCGATGGCCTCGATGTTGTCGGGATCGACGATGCCGACCTCAAGCGCGCCGTCTCCAACCCGAAGCGGCACGAAGCCGTAATGGCGTGCCGATTCTTCAGGGATGTACGAAAGCGCCTCTTGCTCGGCAGGCGGTTCCTCAAGGATGCGGCCGGGGATACCGTAGCGCTCGCCTGCGATCTTAAGAGCGTCCTCCGGCGTGATGCCGTGCTCGTTCAAGACCTCTTCAAGCGAGCGTTTCTCCTGCTTTATCGAGGCCTCCATCGCTACACGATCCTTCGCGGAGATGAGTCCCTTTTCTTCAACGAGGGAGAGGAGGTTCATGTGCATTCGCCTCTCGTGCTAGACGCCGAGAGGTGCGAACGGATCTTCGCGGCCTTGGCTCACGGGGACGATCGGCGTCGCGATCGAGGTGAGGAGCATGAATCGCGGGTCGTCAAAAATGCTTGTGTCGAAGGAGATGGCGCCAAGCCGGCCCGCAAGATCGATAAACTGCTGTTCGGCGGGGAGAGCGGGCGCGCTCGCGGTGAGCGGGAGCTCGGGTGTATCCCCGCCGAAGAAATACCACGCCGCGAGGCCAAGAACGAGCACGGCAACGATAGAGAAAGTAGTCGTTCGAGTCATAAAAGTATCAGCGGAGCCAATAGAGGCGCACGGTGAGATTGTACCCGTACACGCCCGTGTTCGACCCTCTGACGGCGAAAGCCGTGACATCGAGGAGACGGGCGCTCCGCTCGACGCCTGCGATAAAAGCGATGAACGATTCATAGCTCCCCGTTGCCGAGAGTATGAGATCAATAGAGCCGACGCGCGAGAGCGCTGCCGCCTCTTGGCCTCCCCCAGCGGGTGAAGCGGCGACATTGATGCTCGAGAGGAGGAGCCCCGAGCGCGTTGCGAGCGAGGTCAAGTCGAGGATGACGCTCACATTGTCGACCGAATCAGGCAGGAGGGCCTCGAGACGCGCGAGATCATCAACCAAGATAGCATTTCGCGCCGAAGCGAGCTCATTCTGCTTTTCGCCAAAACGTGCGGCCGCGTCCAAGGCCGAAGTAGCGCGCATAACGCGCTCTTTGATCTCAGCTACCGAACCAGAGTAGGTCGGACTCACATACCCGAAAAAGATCGCGAGGGCTATGACGAGCGCGGCGGCAGGTACGAGGCGGTTGGTCATGGCGTAAGGGGGGCTGTCGGCTCTTCAGGAGCCGACGTCGGCAGAAGCGCCGTGGCAACGAAGGCGGTCAGCGCCAGGTCGGTAGCCGCTGAGAGTGTGAAGGATACGCCGCCCTGCTCGACCGAAATGTCTGAGAAAACAGCGTCTTTGATGCGACCGTCCCTGCCGAGCGCGGCCGAGAGCGCCGCTAACGCGTTGAAGGAGGACGCCGTACCCTTTGCCGAGACGATTCCGATGCGTGCATCAGTGAATGAGAGGGAGAGCGAGGCCAAACGCACGCTTGCCGGTGTCAGCTTTTCAACGAGATCAAAGACCGCAGAGGTCATGGGGTGGCGTTCGATAATCCTTTTTCCTTCGATGAGACGGTCATTCAGGCGTACGAAGCTCTCGACAGTCGCCGCATCGATGGCCGATTGGGCCTCTTGGAGCTCCTTCCGAGCTCCTCCTTCTACGCTCTCAAGATACCATTCATAGGCAAAGATGCCGGCTGCCATGAGGAGTGCGAGCGCAAGGGCACCATAACCGATAAACGCGAACGCGCCGCCAAAATCAAAAACGCCGCGGCGCACGGAGGGAGGAGTCGTGCGCGGGACAAACGAAGTCGGCACCGAGGGAGGAACCGCCATGAAAAAAGTATATCACCCCGCCCTCTCGAAGCAGGGTGACTCTGTGCACACGCTACGCATCTTCAAGCTTACGGAGCGCGATACCGACGGCGACGGCGAACTCTGGGCCAATCTCCTCTAAGACGGGACGAATAAAAGCCGGCGCTTCAGTTTTTGCAAAAGGGTTGGCAATGCGCACCTCGACTGGAAATACCGTTTGGGCATAACGCGCGAGATCTCTCGTCACGGCGCCCCCTCCGGTGAGGATCACCGTAGCGATCGCCTTTTGATGGAGCGACTCATACTGCTTCAACACGCGCTCTGCCTCTGCAAAAATGCGCGAGTAAGAGAGCTCGAGCTGCGGGCGCGGGTCTGCTACTGCAGGCGCCGCACTAAAGCCCTTCTTCTTTTTCAAGGCCTCGGCGGTGGCAATCGTGACATTCCCGCCGACGGCGATCGCGCGCGTTGCATCTTGCCCGCCAGTCGTAATCGTATGTGAAAAAGCGACGATCCCGTGCTCAACGATATACACTTTTGTCGTCGCCGCACCGATGTCGAGAATCATCACGGGTTTCACCGGTTCATCGACGACGGCGCGGATCGTGCTGAATATCTCGAGCTCATAAAAGCTCGCATCGAGCCCTGCGCCCTTCATCACGCTTGAGAGGAGCGTGAGCTCGTCGTTGTGGACCGCGACAAGGAGCACGCGCACCTTGCCCTTTGGCGCCCCCGCAGGGTCGTCTTCAGGCACGATGAACCAATCGAGTTGGACCTCATTGATCGGCACGGGGATATATTTGCGCGCTTCAAGCTCGATGACGGTCTTTTGCTCCTCTCTGTTTTCGCGGTGGGGCAGTTCGACCGAGGTTAGCAGAGAGCGCGCAAGCGGTATCCCGACGCCGCATTCTTTCGTCGTCACTTTCGCTTCGCGCAAGAGGTCGCGCAAGGTTTCAGCAATCTTATCGGCCGGCAAATTGGTCGCCTGTCCCACTTCAAGTCCCGCATAAGGGCCGAGCGCGAGTTCGCCATAGGTCTCAAGGACGGCCTTGCCGCTTTGTTTTTTCAACTGAACGACCTTGAGAGATGAAGAGCCAATGTCGACGCCGAGCACGCTTTTGCTCTTATAGCCGAAAAGCCCGAAAAACGCCATGGCAAAATAGTAGCATGTGGGCTCGCTTGCTCGACTTTCTCTTCCCGCTCCGCACTGACGAGGCGATTGTGCGTGAGCTCTCCGTCGACCAATTTCTCTCCCGCCTCGAGCCGCAGCTTGAAACGCGGACAAACCCGCCTACTGTTGCCCTCCTCCCCTTTGCCGACCGCAAGGTGCAGGCCGTCATTCACGAGGCGAAGTATCACGGGAGTTCGAAAGCTTTTGAGTTACTCGCCTCCGCGCTTGCCGACTATCTGCGAAACGACGATCGATTCGACGGTCTTGCGAGTGCCGTCTTGATCCCGATACCACTCGGGGCAAAGCGTCGCCGAGAGCGCGGCTTTAACCAAGTCGAAGAGGTCGCGCGCCGCGTGGGGAGAGAGCTTGGCATCTCGCTTGTGACCGACCTCCTTACCCGCACGCGCGAAACCGTGACGCAGGTCACACTCCCAAAAGCAGAGCGTGCGAAAAATATGCGCGGCGCTTTCGCCATACCCGATTCAAAAGTCAGTTTGATATATCGAACTGATTTTACCTATGTGGTAATAGACGACGTTACCACGACGGGCGCCACTCTCTCCGCTGCTATCTCTGCTCTCAAGGCCGCGGGCGCACACGACATTCTCCCCATCGCGCTCGCGCATTAAAGATTGGTTCACACATCACTTTTCTTGCACAGAAAGTTAATCTGTGCCATTATCGGCCCGGTTTTGATCTTCAAATCAAAGGGAGGCAGCCTTGAGCCAACCATCACCCATCGCCACAAAAGACGACGCGGAGAGTGGGCTTGGCAGGCCTCTCCCCGTGAAATTAAGTAGGATAATGCGCTTCGAGGGCCAACCTCGGCGCCACTTCGATCAAAAGGGTCTCGAAGACCTCGCAGATGACATCTTGGACAAAGGACAGAAGACTCCGGTCAGAGTCTGCAAGCATTCTGAACAGAAAGGGGTGTTCGTATTGATCGGCGGCGAGCGTCGCTGGAGAGCATTCGGCATCATCCGTGACCGGACGAATACTGACCCGGTCGTTGATGCGTTCATCGATATCATCTATGACGAACGGCACCATTTTCGCGAAGCGTTTTTCGACAACCTTCAACGCGAGGACCTCGTCCCTGTCGACGAAGCTGCCGCGTATCGGCGACTTTACATAGAGAGCACGGCAAGGTCTCATCACGCCAAGGTCACGGAGATAGCAAAGGATGCGAAAAAATCCTTCACCCATGTAGAGAACTATCTCTACATGGATTCGTTGCCTGGTGCAGTTAAGGACCTCATGAATCCCTTGTGGCCTAAGAGTCAACGACTGACGGTGACAGCCGCAATCGAGATCGCACGGAGCACTGACAACCCAACTCTGCAACTTGCGATCGCAAAAGAGGCGATCGAGCGTGATCTTGGTGTTGCAGAAACTCGAGGTCTCATCTCGCTCAAGACCGGCCGAAGCGGCTACGGTGTCAGTGGCCGCTTACGAAAGCCAAGCGACGACTACAGGGTATTCAAGAGCTTTCTGCTCGGCACACTCCACCGAGCAAAGCGCTTTGAGGAGGGTCTCGACATCAATGCTCTCTACGAGACGCGCGACGACGAGAACTATGATCGCGAGACTGATGCTAAAGCGCTCGAAATACTTATCGGACATCTCAACAACATCCACGAAAGCATCAAGGGTAAGTGAACTGCACAAGGGGGCCCGACAGGGCCCCCTTTTTATTATGGACAAGCCACTCGGATTGTGATTTACTCGCCGACAGACATGAGGGCTACCAAGTCTCCAAGAGAAAGGGGGCTGCTATGAAAATCCTCGCTGTAGGACTTGACGACACGACCATTACCTTCTTGCGCAACAGCGGCGTTCTCGTTGAACCGCAAGAAATCGAGAACGCCGGAGAATTGCTCGCGTGGCTACAAGACAGCCTCTACGAAGCATGTGTCTTCGATCTCGATAAAGGAGGCTTCGGCGTCTACACTGCGCGAGATCCTCGGGTAAGAAAAATCACGACCACGTTCATAGGTATATCTCGCGGTTCAGAAGATCGCGTATGGAGCGACTACCGAGCGATATTCCTTGAAAACGGGGGCGACGACTTGCTTCGCGGACCGGTAAACCCTCGCGAACTGGTCGCCTCGCTTCGCGCGGTAACGAGACGCCTTAAAGGGGCAGTGGTTGATATCGTCGAGTTAAGAAACGGCGATGCCGCGCTTAAGGTGAACTTAACGACTACCTCGATTCGCATAAACGGGAATCGGGTCGACCTGACGGGCAAAGAAACCAGTTTGATGCTCTTACTCGCCGCTAGTCCCGGACGGGTACTCTCAAAAGAGATGCTCATGTTGCAGTTGTACACCGAGGGAGTGGACGACGAACCAGAAATGAAAATCATCGATGTGTTCATCTGCAAACTTCGTAGGAAACTCGCAGACGCCCATCCTGACGCAACAAAGTTCATCGAGACGGTATGGGGGAGAGGATATCGTCTGCCCTCCCAATCAGAATTGACCAAGTCAACCGAGAAGATGGCGTGAATATGAACATCGAGAGCCGATCGCGGAATCCGCAATCGGCTCTTTTTTACTCAAGTTCGGTAGTCATTGTTTAGGGGCGCCCGGACCAGCCCTTTTTGCGCGCCTTCTGCGCTGAAAATGTGTCACCTTGAGGCCCTGTGACCCGTCATTTTTGAGCCCCTCCTCCCAAATCGAGAACTCCTTCTCCGTCATGTGAAAACGGTCAAGAACATGCTCGAGAGTGACAAGGCCGCCGCGGACGGCACAGACGACAATGGCTTTCTTATTGAATGTCCAGCGGACAGTGGTCGGGCTTGGCAAATCTGTAGGAGTAATCACATTCCCCCGCAGGTCACGCACAGTAGGTAGGGGTTGCGGATTCTTCATGACCGACTCCTTACTACAACCGTTACGACTCTACTATGTAATCCATTTGTTGTCCACCTCTCTCTTCCCCATCGCCCTGGCGCATTAAATTATGATAAGGTGCAACCATCAGGATGGGTGGCTGAGCGGCTGAAAGCGGCAGGTTGCTAACTTGTTATACGGTTTCAAACCCGTATCGAGGGTTCGAATCCCTCCCCATCCGCCAACAAAAACGCCGCGTTCGCGCGGCGTTTTTGTTGGCGGTGAAATTATATCCCTTATCCGAACCCATTTCGTACGGCTCGCCTCCGGC
>Ga0209542_10002478_pt1 | contig 41221 bp, 42 predicted proteins | sample RifCSPhighO2_01_FD_184028 | JGI IMG/M metagenome (GOLD analysis project Ga0209542, IMG submission 184028) | Soil microbial communities from Rifle, Colorado - Rifle CSP2_plank highO2_0.1 (SPAdes) (version 2) | ecosystem: Environmental > Terrestrial > Deep subsurface > Rock core/Sediment ... | reverse complement strand
TCATTCCTTCGGCTATTTGGACCATGTGTTTGGTGACATAAACCGCCATAATGTCGTAAATCGAAAGAATGGCTAAAACCCAAACCGCCACCAAAGGAGTAATGGCCAAACCGACAATGGAGCCGACTCCGGCTAAACCCAAAATAACGGCAACATTAAGAACGATAACGCGCGGCGCCAAAGCCATCGTCAAAACTACCATCAAAGAAAAAATAATGGTGTTAATGGGAGATAAAAATAGCGAAAAAATAATTTGCGCTCCGCTAAAGACAATCAGCCAAAGAAAAACCCGAAAAAAAACTACGCTGGCCCTTCCCCTCTTCCTGGCCAAAAAAATAAAAATAAAAACAAAAGCAACCAGAATAAAAAGATCCGACAGATTCAGATGAAAATCAGTGGAAAATTCCGGCGCCAGATAATTTAATTTTAGATCATTGAGAAAACGAAAAACGGCCCAAAGGCCAAGCACTTGAACTGCTCCGAACAAAATCGCTTCTTTAACGAATAATGATTGCCCCAGCTTCATTAGGATTTTTCTCGTTGTGATAGTTAAAAATTCCGGCCGTCGAGAAAGTATAGGAGAAATAATTTTTCGGCTGAATTTCTCCGATGTTTTCAAAACCGACTCCGCTTTGCTGGTCTTTGGCCGTGTTGGGAGAAATTTTTATCGCGAAAAAACCGTTGTTTTGAAATTTAACCGTATCCCCGGCATGAATGCGCAAGTTGGTCGGGCTGAAGACTCCCCCGCTGTAAAAAACGGAATAGATACGGGCCGGGCGAAGTTTAGCCGTTGATGGCTGATTGCCGGTGGCCAGTTGAGAATTGGCATTCTTGCCAAAGTATAAAATGGCCGTGGAAAGCAAGACGAGAAGCAGAACAATCAAAATCCAAGGTAGACCGTGAAATTCAGCTTGATCGGACCGGTCCCTCAGTTTTTCTTTGAAATTCAAAGACATATCTTAAGTTTATCACATTTTTAATTTTAAAAAAAGCCCTTAGAGGGCTTATTCTTTTAAAAATTCTTCCAGCGATTTGATCATTTTATCTAAAATCATCTGTTGAGTATCATCTTCTCCTCCTTTGATAAGCCGTTTGGCCACATTGACGATGTAGCCATTATCTAAACTGAAAGTAATGTCCCCTTCGGAAAGTTTTATTCTGTTGACATACCTTCTTCTTTTCTTTTCATTTCCTAATTTTATCCATATTTCAAAGCCGTCTTTAGCATCGCTGATAAATTTTTTATCGGCAGTTAAAAAAATAAAAATGGGTCTAGGGTTTCTATATAAAAGCTGATGGATACCGTAACACCGGTTTAAAATCCTCTTCTTCAAATGAAAAACTACCTGAAAATCAAAAATAGCGATGCGCTCCATATCTTTAGGAAACGGGATGATTTCCAACTTATATTTTGAAGGAACTTTGGCGCTCTTTAGTTTTTCAACTCGTCCACGCGACACATTCTCATCCAAGAAAACAAAAACAAGAGCAGGAACTTGAGATTTCGCTGAAGCCAACTTGCCTCCCTATTTTTAAGAAGCAGATGATAATTGGAAAATATTCTTTTAGGGGATTTTTGGCAAGAGGCGCTGTAAACTGTCTCGAACCACCCGCCGATCTGACCAGGGAATTTTTTGGCCTCCGGAGACAGCTAGACTGGTTTCCGAACCTTTGCCGGTGATAATTACGGTATCGTTGGGACCGGCCAGTTGCAGGGCATGGGCAATAGCCTCCCGGCGATCCAAGATAGTTTGCAGTTTAAAGGTTCGACCAGGCACTTTTTGCAAAAAGTGCCTGGTCGAACCTTGAGAAATATCGACCGCGATCTCCTTAATTATAGCTTCCGGGTCTTCATCATACGGGTCTTCGTTGGTCAAAATTATTTCGTCGCCATACTTGGCGACAATGCGGCCGAATTCCGGCCGCTTCCATTTGTCTCGCCCTCCCCCGCAAGCTCCCAAAACAGCAATCAGCTTCCCGCCAACCGGCAACTTGCTCTTTAAATAAGAATAGACCATCTCCAGTGAATCAGGAGTGTGGGCGTAATCCACCACCACCTTAAAGGGTTGGCCGGAGTTGATAAATTCCATGCGGCCCGGCACAACCAGAACTTTTTCAAGAGCTTGTCTGATCGATTCTATTTTGACTCCGTAATTTTCCGCTACCGCTACCGCGGCTAAAATATTGTATTTGTTAAAGTCGCCTTCCAAAGCCGTATTAAGATTCAACTTCACCCAGTCATGCCAGCCATAAAGAATTTTTTTGTTGGACTTGAATTTTTTAAATCTTTCCAAAAGCGGTTCGTCTTCGTTCAAAATATGGGTGTGTTTTGTTGCCTTGAACAACTTCTCTTTGGCTTGGACATATTTCTCAAAAGAGCCATGGCTTTCCAAATGTTCGGGGTAGATATTAGTCAGAACGGCCGAATCAAATTTAATCCCCAAGTGCCTTTTTTGTTTGATTCCTTCCGAAGTGACTTCTAGTACCACAAACTTAGCGCCGGCCCTTTTTGCTTCGCGCAAAAACCTTTGCATTCGGAAACGGCCCGGCATGGTCATTTTTAAATTGTTCGGCCACTCTTTATCTTTGATTTTGTAGCCCAAGGAACCGATCGCTGCCACCGGCAAACCGGCCTCTTCCAAAATTTTAGAAATTAAAAAAACCGTAGTGGATTTACCCTTAGTACCTGTCACCCCGATCACTTTCATCGCATTGGAAGGAAAACCGTAGAGCAAAGCTCCGACCCAGGCCAAGCCCCAATGATAAAGAGGTTGAGCGGCGCGAAAAAGCCGCCGAGGAATTATTTTTCGGCCCAAGTTTAGCAACTTCTCTAATTTTTTATTTTCAGTAAACATCCCCTCGCACTATGATATATCATAATATCATAGTGGTTAGTTAATTTGTCGTATCTTTTAATTGGTCCAAAATATTCCAAAATAAAAAATGCCAAGGATATTTTCTTTTTACCGCACCAAACATAGTCAGGGTATTTTTCAATGTAGATTCATTTTTTTTAAAACGTTTTCCAAAATCTTTTTTCATTTCTTTTACGGCCCTCTCATAACCATCAGATTGATCATCTAGCCAATGCGCAACTCGCCCAATGGTATCCATACCAACCCCCATTTCTTTAATAATTTGATTGTAAGATTCGCCATCTAATAATTTTTGGGCAATTAAAATTCGACGTCCAATCATAATTCGTTCGCTTTCTGTCAGTAAATCTCTGAGAAACTTTTTTACCTCTTCCCGAGAATGTACAACAGTTATGGCGGTATAAAGGGCGTCAAGATATTTGATTCTGTCTTTTTCTTTAATTTTTCTGGGTCGAACCTTCATAAAAACAATGCCAATACTATGATATGTCATAATCTCATAGTATGATAAATTAAAATAACTTTTTTGAAATCTTATACGCCTGATGCCACCACCAAGAAGTGGTTAAATCAAAAGTACCCGGATACTCCCTGGTGCGGCCGCCCCAACCCAGTTTGAAACGACTAACTCCAGGCCAGCGACATGCATCAATTCCCCACAGATCATAATTATTAAAGTTTTCTTTTTTTAAAAAGTTAATCACTGACCAGTGAAGCAAATATGGGGCCATCAAACTGCGATGGTCATAATCGGAAGCACCATGCAAATAATAGCCCGTCTCCCCATATAGCAATAAAATTAATCCTGCCACTGGTTGGTCCTGATGATAAGCCAAAAACAATCTGGTTTTAATCTCCGAAGAGTCACTAAAAAAGTTGAGCAGTTTCTCGTAATATTCCTTGGAGTGAGAAGAAAATTTGTCCCGTTTAGCCGTTTTTTTCATTAATTTCCAAAATATATCCAAATCGAAACTCGGCTGAACTAAAACATTATATTTTTCCGCCACTTTTATATTATAGCGTGTCTTATGATGCATAGCAGCCAATATTTCTTCTTCCGATTTTAACAAATCAAGAATGATAGTTTTATGTGGTTGGATTTCTTTTTTTGATTTTTTAAATTTATTTTTCGCCAAAAATTGGGCCACGCTATCATTCAGTGGTTCGGCCTTAATAAAAATCGCCTTTTCCTTTTTGGCCAAATCTTTAAGATAGTGAACAAAGTTCCGCACTTCGTTATCAATACCGCCCGTCATCCGGTTAAAATCCATGGCCGGACCATGCGGAAGATAGAGATAGCTTTTTTTAAAAGGCAAGGGCAATTTTATAATCCCTGCTTTAACACCGCCTCTTTCGTACAAAAAAACCTCCCTCCCCAGAGATTTTTGAAAATCAAACCACTCTTTAGATTGCAGAAACGATTGAAACACAAATCGTCCAGGGGGCGCAGTGGGTACACCCAGCCCTTTCCATAATATCCACGAATTAACTTTTATGGATACTTTAGAAAGAGCTGGGTATGTACCCCGAGAGCCCCCTTGAGATTACTTCTTGGCTAATATTTTTAAAGCCTGACGAATTTTTTCTTCCGAAGTTTTGGCTTCCGCGGTTACCGCTTTAACGGCTTCGCGAGCATGGTAAGCGGTGTAACCCAGGGAAACTAAAGCATCGACGGCCTCTCCCTCGGAAGTAAGATCACGGTCAGCTCCCGCTCCAAAATTTTTCTCCAGCAGCTTATTTTTCAGTTCTAAGATAATCCGTTGGCTGGTTTTAGGGCCAATCCCCGAAAGTTTGCGCAAATAATCGTAATCCCCCTTCACAATAGCCAAAGACAAAGTGGATAAATCAACCGCTGAAAGAATGCTTTGGGCGGATTTTGGACCCACGCCTGATACGGTCAAAAGCAAACTAAAAAATGACAACTCGTCCTGATTTTCAAAGCCATAAAGTTCAAAACTGCCTTCCCGCGGATTAAAATTGGGGTAAATAAAAAGCTTGACTTGAGTACCTACTTTTGATAAAATACCATGAACTCTTTCTGGCAATATCACCCTGTAGCCCACTCCGCCGGTATCTATAATTACATAGTTCTCGGAAGAGGCCAAAATTGTTCCGGAAATAAAAGATATCATGAATTTACTATACCTTATGTTTAAATTAACTTCAAAATTCAAACCAACCGGAGACCAGCCGCAAGCCATCGCTAAATTAACCCAAGGACTTAAAAATGGCCTGAAGCATCAGACTCTTTTGGGCGTGACCGGTTCCGGAAAAACTTTCTCCATTGCCAATGTCATTGCCAATGTCAAAAAGCCAACTTTGATAATTTCTCCTAATAAAACCTTAGCCGCCCAGCTTTACCAGGAGTTTAAAGAATTTTTCCCAAAAAATTCCGTGCATTATTTTGTCAGTTATTACGATTACTATCAGCCCGAAGCTTATATCCCCCACACCCATACTTATATTGAAAAAGATGCTCGCATCAACGAAGAAATCGACCGCTTGCGCCATGCCGCCACTCAAGCCCTCTTAACCAGAGACGATGTGATCATTGTCGCCTCGGTTTCCTGTATTTACAACCTCGGCTCTCCGGAAGAATACGAGAAATTAAGTTTGGATATTTTTGAGGGACAAAAAATGAGCGCCGCCGAATTTAACCGCCATCTTTTGCAATTGCAATATGTTCCGGATGTCGAACTGAAAAGGGGGAAATTCCGCAAAACCAGAGAGGAGTTTGAAATTATTCCCGCTACCGGCAACGAGGTGCTGAAAATTAAAATTCTCAATAATAAAATTCACAAAATTTCCGAAGCGGAAAATATCAACTTGGATAACCTGGAATTTGACGAGCTTAAATTTGAACGCCTGCTTTCCACCAAAATTTTCCCGGCTAAATATTGGATCGCTCCCCAAAATAAATTGGCTCTCGCTTTAAGCAACATTAAAGCCGAAATGGAAAAACATGTTGTGAAATTAAAAAAGCAAGGGTTAACCGAAGAGGCTCTGCGCTTAAAAGAGCGGACGGAATACGATTTAGAAATGATCAAGCAGACCGGCTACTGCCACGGCATTGAAAACTACTCTTCCCACTTGGATTTCCGCCAGCCCGGAGAGCCGCCTTATACTCTAATTGACTTTTTTAAAACCAAAAAAGATTTTTTGGCGATTATCGACGAGTCGCACATCGCTATCCCCCAGTTACAAGGCATGTTCCACGGCGACCATTCTCGCAAAACTACCTTGATCCGCCATGGATTTCGTTTGCCTTCCGCCTTGGACAACCGCCCTCTTAAATTTGAGGAGTTCGCCAAAAAACTCAAACAAGTCATTTACGTTTCGGCCACTCCCAAGACTTTTGAAATCAGAAAGTCGGGGAAAAATGGCGTTACCGAACAGCTGGTCCGACCAACCGGCTTGCTTGATCCAACTATCGAAATAGTCCGGACGGAAAATCAAGTTAAACATCTGATCGAAGAAATCAAAAAACGCACCGCCCAAAAACAAAGAGCGCTGGTAACCACTCTGACCAAAAGAATGGCGGAGGACTTAACTGAATATTTGGCCAACGAAAATATCAAAGTAAACTATATCCACTCGGAAATTAAAACCTTACAACGCCTCGAAATTATCCGCGATTTGCGTTTGGGAAACTATGATGTCATCGTGGGGGTAAATCTGCTCCGTGAAGGGCTAGATTTGCCGGAGGTTTCTTTAATTGCCATTTTAGATGCCGACAAAGAGGGGTTCCTGCGCAATGCCACCACTCTGATCCAAACCATGGGCCGGGCCGCCCGCAATGTGCACGGACACATTATTATGTACGCCGACAAGACCACCAAATCGATGAAAGCGGCCATGGACGAAACGATCCGCCGCCGAAAAGCGCAGGAAAAATACAATCTGAAAAACAAAATCACGCCCACCACCATCATTAAAGAAATTTCCGTCGGCGACTTGCCCGCTTTTTCTAAAACCCCCATCAAGTATGCCGGCTATGATTTATCCAAAACTTCCCGTTTCAATTCCGCCCGCCAGCAATTGACTAATCTGCAAAAAGAAATTGACAGAGCGATTAAAAAACTGGATTTCGAAAGAGCCATTATGATTCGGGAGCAGATTAAGGAGCTTAAAAAACGAGCGTGAGTTCGTTCCGTCTGTCACACCACTTTTCAAATATATCTCCGAAATATGACCAATAAGGCTCATCCACTTACGCGGGTCCCACCGGCATTCCCTCACTAAAACCTTCGGTTTTTATCAGGCACTTTCTGCAGAAAGTGCCTGGTGACCACTGCGGGACCGATTTCTCCGCTATTCGCTCGCTTATTGGGTTCCCATATTTCTCCGATGCATTTTCAAAGTGGTATGGCTGACTGTTAATTACTATAAATGAAATTTCAACACGGTATCTACAATATTTACAAACCTCCCGGGCCGACTTCGCATGATATAGTAGACCAAGTTCGAAAGCTAAGCGGAGAAAAAAGAGTCGGTCATGCCGGAACACTGGACCCTTTCGCCGAAGGGGTTTTAATTGTGGCCGTTGGCCGGGAATATACAAAACAGTTGGGTAAATTTCTAAAACAAGACAAGACTTACCAGGCAGTTATAAAACTTGGCGCTACTTCTGACACTGGGGATTCTACGGGCACAAGCCGATTGTCAAGGTTGAACCTTGACAATCGGCCAAACCAAAAAGAAATCTGGGAAGTTTTGAAAAACTTCCAAGGGGAAATAGAACAAATTCCTCCCGTTTTTTCCGCCATCAAAATCAAGGGCCGCAAAGCGTACGAGCTGGCCAGAAAAGGAATTGCGCCCGATTTAAAACCACGCAAAGTAAAAATTTACTCTCTGAAAATTTTAAAATATCGCTGGCCGTATTTGGAAATAGAAACCAAAGTTTCCTCCGGCACTTATATCCGCTCTTTGGCCCATGACATCGGTCAAGCCCTCCAAACCGCCGGCTATTTGGAAAAGTTAGTCCGCACTAAAATCGGGCGATTTGACATTGTAGGGTCCCAAAAAATGGCCAGCTTACTCTCAAATTTCTAATGCAATTAAATTCTGAAAGACCTCGTTAGGTTTTTTCCAGCCTAAGACTTTTCTAGGCCGACCGTTTAGAAGGTCTTGGGCTCTTTTAATCTCTTTTAATGTAACTTTTGAAAAATCAGTTTTCTTGGGAAAGAATTGTCGGATAAGGCCGTTGGTATTCTCGTTGGTTCCTCTTTCCCAGGGACTGTAAGGATGAGCGAAGTATACTTTGACGTTGGTATCTCTGGTAAACAGTTTGTGTTGTCTCATTTCAGTTCCCCGATCGTAGGTTAATGGAGACCAGCATAATCGTACATGTTTAAATACAAAGTTTTTTAGATCAGGGTTAGTATCCAGCTTTTTTGGTTTCTTAGGGATTTTTGATCTTTCTTTGAATTTCTCTTGAGCTAATTCAGCTCGATAATCTCGACTGCTTCCGACCCGATCTATTTCTCGACCAATAGTGCTTGGCTGTCTGCCGAGAACTGTGGCAATTTCTTTCAAAGAAATGCTCTGGGCAAGGCCCCGGCTGATTTCTTCTCGCTCCCAGAAAGCAAGGCGATTGTATGTTTGCATATCCATATTTTATCAAGAATCTATCAGAAGAATTGCATTAGGAAGTTGAGCCGAAGTATGCTATTGACACCGCACCAACCTTTTGCTATGCTCTAATTGTTCTGACATCTCCTTTTCCTTTCAGATAACAAGATAGCCGGGAGGTTCACCATTGGGCCTGGCTGCCGTGCCTGGGAACGGGCATGAAGTTCTTTATCGAATGGCCTTGAGGGGTGGGTCCGTAAGGATCAGCGGGTTTTAAACGCTAGGTTAACCCCTTTTATTTCTTTAGGTAGATCTCCTGCGTTGTTGTGTCACCCCATACGAAACCCGAGGGTTTCGTATGGGGTTTTTTTATTTGCAAAAAAAACGACCTTGTGTTACTGTTTAATATAATTTTACTTACTAAATTACGGTTTGAAGTTGTTGTTTTTGTTTTTTAAACCAGAAACTAGCAACCAGAAACTAGCAACCAGTTCGTGCCTATCACCAAGTCCGCCAAAAAAGCCCTAAGACAATCAAAAAGAAGGAATCTGCAAAACCTTGTTTTCAAGAGGAAGTTTAAGGCGGCTGTTAAAGAATTCCGCAAAGAAGTGGCTGCGAAAAGTTTAGACAAAGCCAAAAATCTTTTGCCGACTGTTTACCAAGCAGTAGATAAAGCGGCTAAAAAAGGCGTGATTAAAAAGAATACCGCCAGCCGCTACAAATCCCGACTCACCCAACTCTTAAACAAAAGCGCAGTAAAATAGAAAAAGACCTCAACGGTCTTTTTTGTTTAACTCACCCTTAAGCAACTCAATTACTTCTTTTCTAAATTCCGGATCTTCCTTTAGAAGTTCGCGCAGGTATTTTTTCGTTTTTTCCCTTTCCGCACTTTCCTTGGCTTCACGATCCCACTCTGCCACTTCCATCGGATCATACATTGCCCTTTGAACTCTTAGTTGTTTTTTGGCAATCGCTTTCCAATCTGGCATTTTTACTCCTTTTTTAAACAACTGTTTTATTGTTTTATACACCATCTAACTCCGATTTGCAATATTTTGGGCAATGCCCAAGCCGGTTAATAAGATGGCCAGAGACGTCCCGCCGTAACTGATAAAAGGCAAGGGAATGCCGGTAAGAGGAATAAGACCGGAAATGGCGGCAATATTAATAAAGGCCTGGCCAGCAATCCAAACCATCAGACCAAGTAAAAAAAGCTGGGCAAAGCGATCGCCGGTTTGTCGGCTAATTTTAATCAAAACCAGAGATAGCCACAAAAACAGTCCGAGCAAAAATGCGCCGCCCAGCAAGCCAAGCTCTTCCACAATAATGGCAAAAATGGAGTCCCCCACCGGTTCGGGCAAAAAATTTATTTTTTGCTGGCTCTGCCCAAAACCCACTCCGAATATTCCTCCTCGAGCAATTCCCAACTTGGCTTGATTAACATGATAAGCAATCCCCTGCGGATCAGCCGACGGATTTACAAAAGCCAACAAGCGATTCAGGCGGTAAGGGGCGAACTGAATCAGCAAAAAGAAAACTACCGCCAATAGAACCATCAGTCCGACAAAATGCTTTGTTTCCGCTCCCGCCAGAAAATACATGGCAATGGCGATAAAAACCACAATACTCAAAGTACCGACATCCGGTTGTTTGACCAACAAAATCCCGACAAAACCCAAGATCACCAAAAACGGCACCACGGAATAAGACCAGCTTTTCACCCTCTCGCTCCGGCCGCTAAACCAAGCGGCAAAATAAATAATCAAAGTCAATTTTAAAACTTCGGCCGGTTGAAAACTTAAAAACCCCAATTTAAGCCAACGGACCGCTCCTCGTGCCGCCACTCCCAAACTCGGCCAAAAAACCGCCACCAACAACCCCAAGGACAACAGAAGCAAAGGAACGGCTAACTTTTTCCAAAGCGGATATTTAATTTTGGAGCAAATCCAAAAAAGCAAAAGACCGGGCAAAAGACCGTAGAGCAACTGATGAACAAAGTAATAATAGGAAGAGCCAAATCTGTTTTGGCTGTCGACGATGCCGGCGGATGAAAGCATGGTCAAACCGAACAAAACCAGAATAAAAACGGGAACAATAACCGATTTGCTCGAGTTAGAAAAAGACATGGAGAGGCGGGATTTTAGAGTCGGCTAAAAAGATAATAATGCCCAAAATCGCCCCAACGGCCGAGATCACCCAAAAACGCATCGTCACTTGAGTTTCCGGCCAACCCAAAGCTTCAAAATGATGATGGATAGGAGTGGAAAGAAAGAGTTTCTTTCCACGAAACTTCTTTGACCCTAATTGGAGAATAACACTCCCCGATTCAATAATAAAAATAATGCCGATGGGAATGAGAAGAAGGGGCGTGTTGGTAAGCATCGCAATAACTCCCAGCACTACTCCCAGCGACATTGAACCGGTATCGCCCATAAAAAACCTGGCCGGAAAAATATTAAACCAAAGAAAAGCAGTCAGCGCCCCGATAATGGCCGCAATAAAAGTAACCAAATCAAGCCGCCCCTGATTAAAAGCAATAACGCCGTAAGCGGCAAACATGATAAGAAAGACCCCGCCGGCCAAACCGTCTAGCCCGTCAGTTTCATTAGCCGAAAAGGCGGTGGCCACAATGATAAAAACAAAGAAGGGAACATACCACATCCCGACCGTAAAATCTCCTAAAAACGGGATATTGATGCTATTGAAATCCAATTTAAAGTAAAACCACCAAGCCCCGACTGCGCCGGCCAAAACATAAAGCAGTATCCGATAGCTCATTCGCAAACCGCCACCCTTGGGACCGATTCGTAAAATACCGGCATAATCATCCAGACCGCCCAAAACCGCTCCAAACAGCATGACGGCCAACGGCAGCCAGGTTTGACCGCGGCTAAAAAAGTTGATTTGAGACCAAATACCTTCAAACCAGTTGGACATTAACCAAAATAATGTCGTCAAAAAAACGACGGTAAACCAAATAACCACCCCACCCATAGTGGGGGTACCCTCTTTATTTTGGTGTAATTTGGCCGCAATCGGCCCTCCCTCAGTATGTAAAATTTTGAAAGCCGTATCAGTGCGAATTTGTTTGCCAAGTTTATATTTGTATAAGATCTTGGACCAGAAAGGAGTCAGGATCAAGGAAACAAAAAAACCGAGAGCGGCCATACCCAAAATTCTCACCACATTAAAAACAGTAACAATTTGGTTAGTGGTTATCTCCATCTAAAGGCAAGTTTACTCCAGTCGCTTAATTTCTTGACTTCTCCAAAACGGTCGGCCGAGCCAAGCACAATGATAATTAAAGATGAATCTTGTTCCGGAAGGTCTTCTTCCAGTATCATACACCCCAAAGCTCCATCTGTATAGCCGGTCTTCCCGCCTTTTAAATTGGGCATACTCGCCCATAGTTTATTAGTGCTTTCAAAGTGATGAGTAAGTTTTCCATCCACGGCATTAATGTCTAAGGAGCGCAAACCCAACAAATGCCAGACCTCCGGATAATTTTTTGAATATCGAGCCAAACGCAGCAAGTCCCTGGCCGTACTAAAGCCATCATCGCCTAATCCGGCCGGATCAATAAAACGCGATTCAGTCATGCCGATTTGCCTGGCCCGACGGTTCATCAAACCCACAAAGTTTTCTCCCGTCTTTTGCTCCAACGTTTTAGCAATAGCCAAAGCGGCATCGTTGGACGATTTAACCAGCATCGCTCCCAATAAATCTTTGAAATAAAACTGCTCCTGCAAACGAAAGTCAGCCCCTTCTCCGTCAACGTTATACGAATCATTGGAAATAGTAATAACTTCTTGTGGCTCCAAAAAATCGATGCCGATGATGGCGGTAAGTAATTTGGTAAGAGAGGCCACCGGCAGGACTCGTCCGGGTTCCTTGGAAAAAATTACTTTTTCATTTTTAGTATCATAAACTAGAAAAGATTTTACGGTTAACTCCGGAACCGGCACGGCCGTATCGCGAATCGGAAAAAAGGTGGGCTCGGAAATGGGCAAAATAAAAGCGGCTGTCTCAGCTCTTACAGGGACACCTTGTACAAATTGCACAAGGTGTCCCTGTAACTCTGATCTCGGAGTTGGGTCAGTTATAACCAAATAAAAACTCAAAACCGTTAAAACACTAACCAAAATTGTCAGCAGATGAATCTTTAATCGCATCCCTCCCGTTACTTCCCTTTTTTAATTTCTAAGTGAAGTTCTTTTAACTGTTTTTGATCTAACTCTGATGGAGCATCCATCATTAAATCTCGCCCATCTCCGGTTTTTGGAAAGGAAAAGACCTCTCTAATATTAGGTTCGTTGGCCGCCAGCATTACAAACCTATCAATTCCAGGAGCAATGCCTCCATGAGGCGGAGCACCAAAAGAAAAAGCCTCAATTATGTGGCCAAATTTACTCATAATCTGCTCTTCGGTTAAGCCCAAAACAGAAAAAACCTTTTTTTGAACTTCCGGTTTGTTAATTCGGATACTGCCACTGGCCAATTCATAACCGTTAAGAACAAAGTCGTAGGAATCAGCCCGAATCTTTTCTAAGTCGCCACTGTCCAGATATTTTAAATCATCCTGCTTCATCATTGTGAAAGGATGGTGAGCGCTAGTCCAAGTTTTATCTTCTTGGCTGAACTCAAACATCGGAAAATCAATGATGAAAGCAAAGGCCAGCTCCAAAGGATCATTTTTGTTTTTCCGAAGATCCGGTTTATCCGTACCATATTGCTCCATAACTTCCGCATGCTTCAAGCGTGGAAATGGCTTCTGGCTAATATGGTGATCCGGCAATATTTTCTCCACTAACTCCGCAAAAAGTCCCTCCACCAGATCAAGAATTTCTTCCTGAGTGGCAAAACTCATTTCTAAATCAAGCTGAGTAAACTCCGGCTGACGATCGCCGCGCGTATCCTCATCGCGAAAGCACCGAGCGATCTGATAATATTTTTCAAATCCGGCCACCATCAGTAATTGCTTGTATTGTTGGGGCGATTGAGGTAAAGCATAGAATTTGCCGGGATAAAGCCGGGAAGGAACAACATAATCTCTGGCCCCTTCCGGAGTGGATTTACTAATGATGGGAGTTTCTATTTCCACAAAATCTTTTGCGTCTAAATAATTTCTAATAAATTTGATAATTCCATGGCGAAGAATGATGTTTTTCTGCATTCTCTCTCGACGCAAATCCAAATAACGATATTTCATTCTGACTTCTTCCCCTATTTCCCGACCGTCAGTATCCAAAGCAAAGGGCGGAGTAGCGGCTTCCGCCAAGACTTCCAATTTGGTGGGCCGGATTTCTATCTCTCCGGTGGGAATTTCTTTGTTAATCATCTTTTCCGGCCTTTTCGCCACCTGGCCGGTAATTTTGACAACCCATTCCGAACGCAACTTTTCGGCAGTTTGATACAATTCGGCATCTCCGGGTACAAAAACAACTTGAGCGATGCCAGAACGATCACGCAGGTCAATAAAAATAATCTTGCCGTGATCCCGCCGGCCATGCACCCAGCCAAAAAGCTCCACTTTCTGGCCCACTTTGTTTTTAGTGTCGATGACGTTAGTTCTCATGAGAAATTACATTTTAATATAAAAACATAATAAAGCAAAATTAAAACGGCCCAATGGCCGCTGGTTGATAATATCACTTCCAAGTCAAAGAGGTAAGAATTTCTTGAAAAAGATGTTCCTCTTGCTCTGGTAAAATTATCAGGCGAAGTCTGGAATAAAATAGCTTCTCTTCTTCTGACACTTTTCTAAGCTCTGGAGCCGGGTAACGATCCACCCGCAAATACCTCTCTTTGTTATAAGGATCGGCCGATCTTTTCGTCAGCTGAAAAAAATAAGCATAGGGACCGCATCCGTGATTCCCGTTATAGATCCGAAAACCGTCCAGTTGACCGTAGGTCACTCGCACATCGGATTTAAAAATCAAAACACCATCTCTTTTTTCCAGTTGTTCCCCCAGAATTTCATTGGGCGTCTTTTCTACTATGATCATCCGAACATAAAAATCCCAAATCTCTTTGGCCTTTTCCGGAGGCCAACCTCTATCACAAGGATCTTCATGTTCAAAAGGAACACGGTGGGATATGGTAACTACCCCGTCTTTCTTCCTTACCTTTAATATCTTGGGGTATTTAAATTCAATTCCCAGTTTTTTACTGCGATAGGTTTTAAATCCAGGTAACAAACCTGCTTCCGGACTGGCAAACACAACAACCAAAAACCCAAATAAAACAATAACAGAGAACAAAAGAGCAAAAGCCACTACGGCTAAAGTCCAAAAAGCAAAATTCTTTTTCACTTACTCCTCACCGTTACATAAAAGACCTGTTTAAAAAGATTAACATCTTAAAACCGTTCGGTCAAAGTTGTTAAAATAAGCCCGTTAATGGTAAGTTAATTCCAAATAGCAGCTTAAAAACCAAGAGAGGATCAGTATGCCGCGACCAAACTATGTCGTTATCTTTGATTGCGACGGAACTTTGATAAAGCGGCCCTACTCTCTTATGTCCATTGTTGATGAAGCGCTAAACGAGAGTGACCGCCAAGTAATGAATGCCTTGCGTGAACGATATTTTCCTAAGATTTTTTCTGAAACACTTACGGTCGAAGAGGCTAGGGAGTTAATAACTCTTCCCATTAGTATTTATATCGGCTGCGGCTTGACCACCGTTAAAATTAAAAAGGTTCTTTCCAAAGTCTCCTTGAGAAGGAAAGTCGAGGAAACTTTTAAATTTTTAAATAAACAAGGGATTCCGATTGCGATCATTTCTTTTGGAATCAAACAATTCATCGAAACGGTTTTGGAACAGCAAAAAGTGAGAAAATATATCTCCGGAATTTACGCCGCCGATTTGTCGATTAAAAAGGAGACCATCTGCGGATATGAGCCGGAAACGGTGGTCATTACCGAGAACAAGGGTGTTTTTTCGGAACACTTTGCTCGTCAACACGGCGTGCCGGCCAAAAATATTCTGGCCATAGGCGATTCTATGGTCGATCAAAATTTGGGTTATTTCCGCTATAACCGTCTGGGCCTTGCCGAAACGGAAGAAGAAAAACAAAAAATTAAAAAATACTTCGGCGAAGTAGTCATCGCCGAGGACTTTGGTCCTGTCTTGGAATGGCTTAAACGAAAAATCGGCTCCTAACCAAAACCGTCAAGAAGACGGTTTTATACTAGATAAGATTTAAGAGCCATATTCAAAATTACCCTTTTTTCTAAAGATTTTTTCCAAATACTGTTTGAACGCTCACCATTCACACAAAGGCCAGAAGCAAAATTTATTTCTTCGGCAAATTTTTCTAGATTTTTTCTTCGGCCGATTATAATCTCATGAAAACGGGTGTCTACTACAGATTCGATCTCAAAGTTCATAAGGAGTTTTTGCACTAAAAATAAAATTTTATTGTTATACTGGTATCCCTTAACCCTTCTTTTGCTCCCATTGAAATAAATACCGCCTTCATCGTTAAAAAATGCTTGTAGAAAAACTCTTTGAAAGTTTAGAGGAAAAGTTGTTATTTCTCTAACTAACTCGACTGCTTTAGACTTAAAAATAGGACCAAGTTCAACATTGAAGTAACCAAGTCTGATAACTCCACTTTTCTTATTTAAGTAAATCCGCGGTTCATAAGAATATAATTGTTTCATTAAATTTTTGAAACTTTCTATCAAAATTTGACTTCTATTGTTGTACAAAATGCCGCCATATTTAATTTCTCCATCAAACATAGCATGGGGCAATCAAACTAATTTTTTCTGGTGTCCATTCTCCAAAAGCACAAGCATGGCGATTTAATAAACTAACTCCTTTTTGTGGATGATATTTTGCGGCTTTTTCTCTGCTAATCTGACTGATTTTTTCTTTCAGGGTTTGGGAAATCGGAATTTTGCTAACATGAAAATAGATTGTTGTTTTTGGCCGTTTTAAAATCTTGCCGATCTCGCCAAGAGTGAAATTTTGCTTCCTTAATTCAATGCATTTTGCTTTAAATTCTTGCTTGGTCATTACTTTAATTTTAACATAAATTTACAAGAAAATACCCACAGTCTGTGGGTATTTTTCGGTGTCCGCTCGGGAGGATTTGAACCTCCGACACACTGCTTAAAAGGCAGGTGCTCTACCAGGCTGAGCTACGAGCGGAAAAAATACTTATAAATTATAACCGAAAAAGATGATTCGGACAAGAGTGCAAGTGGAACGACCTGAAGGAGTCTTGCCCAACTATGCTCTCTTAATACCCCACGTAATCGTAGACCAGCTTGAGGATTTTTTTCTTTTTGGTCAGGATTTTTTCACGGTGTTCGGGCACGGCGCAAATGCGGACACAAAGATATTTGTCCATTTCCTTTTTCAAAAGGTTAAAATATTCCGGATCTTGTTTTTTTAAAGAGTAATCCTTCTCCTCATCATAAAATAAAATATCCTGAGGAATAAACCGGTCGCGATCCACAATGTGGCTGATCGCCACTTCCCAGCTTTGCAAGCCGAGCATTTTAGCAATCCGCGATTCCACTTCTTCCAAATCCGACGCGCTGGATTTAACAAAAAATTTATCAAAAAATTTATTGTCAACTTCCTCCACTTCAATTGGTTTGCCGGCCCGCCTTTCCAGCCAGCCATAGTTAGTGAGACGCAAGGAAATGGCCGTTTTGGGAAAATGCTTCACTCCCCAATCAAAAATCTTAATGCCGTTGGCCACCGTGGGGTTCTGGCATTTTTTTAAAGAGTGGATGAGATCGCCGTCCACCATCTCCCACAATTCTTCCTCGCTAATTCCCCCTTTTTGAGCCGGCGTATTTAAAAGCTGAAAAATAAGTTTTTGCATGAACCGCTGGATCAAGTAACTGCTCTTCTCCAAATGCACATTGCGGTAAAAATAAATATAGGCCCGCTGAATTTCGATGGCCGAATCCAGCGCTTTGAGGTCCACTCGCAACTGGCCGTCGCGAAAAAGCAGATGATTAAAAACGCTCTCCACGCAATAGCGGATGTTGGGGCCGAATTGGGTTGATTCCTGATCGCGAATCAGATAATCCAACTTCTCCATGCCGAAGTTTTTATCATGCACGATACCGCCACGCGGGTCTTTTCTCAACATAAACCTTTTGATCATACCAACGTCGCCACCGGCAGCCTGAATATCTTCGCCCATGCGATCTAAAATCCTTAAGCCATTCTGATGATGATTGCTTTTGGTAAACGCCTCGATGACATGAGAAAAAGGGCCATGTCCGATATCATGCAGCAAGGCATAGATATTTAAATTAACCGCCTCATGTTTATTTAAAAGACCCAGCCGCGTCATTTTTTCCGTAAATTGAGCAGTCCGGTAATAAGCGCCCACCGAGTGCTGGCGGCGATCATGAGTGGCTCCCGGGAAAACCAGGTAGGTAAAGGCCAGCTGGCGCTTATCGCTCAAGCGGCGGAAATAGGGATTGTCGATAATCGGAGCAATAATTCTTTTGTTAATCTGGCCAATCCCCGGCCAAGGAATCCACTTGTCGCCCAAAGTAACGGCCGAAGCCATTTTAAGACGAGGCTTTGTCTTTGTCATGTTTCGACAAAATTCCCTCCAAAGTTTGTTTTAAATCGCCGGTATTAACAACCGGTTTTTGTTTTGTTGGACCAAAGAGATGTTTTTTATCTTCTTCTTTTCGGCTGATAGGCCGCCCCCGAAAATCTATCGGCCCGGTTTTAAAAGCCTCGGTCAGTGAGCGTGGGGGCATGGGAGTTGCTTTCCGTTGGGGCAAAGCCCCGCCCGATCTTTGGGGTAGACGTTCAATACCGGTACCGACCCTCGGAGTTATGGGACGCAGGTGTGGCGAAGTATCCGGCAGCGGACGGACAGCATTGGGTTGTCCTTGGTACTCAAATCTTCGCGGAACAGTAGGAGAAATAGGCTGTTCGGAGGGCATCTGATTAGGACGGCGGTAAACCGACGGCCCAAGGCCAAACATAGCCGCAGACCATTCTCCGATCTGTCTTTCCACTTCGGTCCGCGGATGAGCATATTCTCGACGCGAAAATTGGATAATCTCTTCTTTATAACTGATCTCCGGCCAAGGCAAAGGCGGCAGGGTGTTGGCAGAAAAAGGAGGCGGCGCCACTCCGTCGATCATTAATTTCAAGTACATGGTCCATTTGGCCAAATTAACCAAATCATTAGCCGTAAAAACAGGCGCAAATTCTTTCTCTAAAACTTCGGCATCCGGCGCCCCGACCCGTAGGGCCACAATCGTGCCCACATTTCCAAAAACAGCATCCTGCACCGTTTCCTCCATCTGAGCCACATATTGATGCGCTATAATTAAATTCAGAGCAAATTTACGGGCTTGGGACAAGATATTGGCAAAAGAGTCGGTAGCAAAATTTTGAAATTCATCGACATACAAATAGAAAGGCACGCGGTCTTTTTCCGAGATGTCGGCGCGCGACATAGCCGCCAGTTGGATTTTGGTAATCATCATCGCTCCCAGCAAGCGGCTGACATCTTCCCCGATCTTTCCTTGAGCCAGATTCATAATTAAAATTTTCTTTTCATCCATCACTTGACGGATGTTTAAAGTTGATTTTACCTGGCCCAAAATGTTGCGTATTAAACTGGAGGCGGTAAATTGTCCGACTTTATTTTGCACCGAAGAAGTCGCTTCGGCCGCCAGCCGATCGGTATATTTGGCAAACTCTTGCGTCCAAAAAGCTTTGACCAACGGATCGGAAATTTTTTCCACCACCGCTTCGCGATAGGGCTTATCGGCCAACATGCGATTGATCCCCAAAATGGTCGCCCCAGGAAATTCCAAAAGAGCCAAGATGGTGTTGTTTAAGATATATTCCATGCGAGCGGAAAAAACTTCCACTCCGAAAACTTTCTTAAAAACGCTTAGCAATCCGGAAGCCACCAAATGGCGGAAACGGTCATCTACCTGCTCCATGACATTAAAAGCAATCGGAAAATCTAAATCAGAGGGATCAAAAATAATGATGTCTTTAATCCGTTCTTTGGGTACAAAATTTGGTAAATCATCGGCGGTATCGCCGTGGGGATCCAAAAAAGCAACGCCCCGACCGGCTTGCATATCTTGAATAGCCATGTTTTTAAGCAGTTCCGTTTTGCCCATGCCGGTTTTGCCGATCACATACATGTGCCGGTCCCGGTCCCCTTGCTTAATACCAAACCTCGACCGCTGGTTGCGGTAATTCACCTCTCCAAAAAGCACCACATCTTTGTTTTTGTTTTCCATTTATTTTATTATACTTTACCAAAAACTTTCCCGTTTGCCCAAGTTCGAGGCAAAATCGAGGCTTGAGACGAGATGTATATGGTATACGGCGAGTCTCAAACGGAGATTTTAACGAAGAAATTGGGTCAAACCCGAAGGGCTAAAATCGCGGTGAGCCCTTAAGTCTGCGGGGCTCCGTGATTTTAGCAGGGAAGTTTCGTTATTCAATCGCCAAACCCGGTGGCGGCTGGCCCTTCTTAGCCTCTACCCGCGGGAACAATGGGGCCTTTACTTCCGTGCCCGGCAAATGGAAAACCGTGGCCAGTTCTTCCGTGTTTAAAACAAAATATTTTTCGGGCGGAAAAACCCTGTTTTTCAACCCTTTAAAAATATTAATTTTCCTTTTGGCGGTAATTTTATCAACCCAAAATCCTTTATCGGAAGGAAAGATTTGTTTTAAATATCCTTTGGAGAAGGTAATCGTCTCCATATTCGGTTTAAAACTGTTTAAGTTGAGAGCGGTAAATTGGCGGAAAGCGCCCCCGATGGCCGCAAAGTGATAACGATGAAAGTTTTCTTTTCTGGCCAGATAAACCAGCCGCAAACCGGCCTCATAGCCCAGCTTGGCTATTTTCCGCCCCATCGCCTTGATGATTTCTTCTTCCGGCGCGGAAAGTTTCTTTTCTTTTTTCTCTTCTTTTTTGGGCGGTTCAAAAGTCAGCCACCTATCAATCTGGCCGAACATACTTTGCAAAAGATCTTTTTCTTCTTTAACCTCCTTGCCCAATAATTTATCAATAACTTTTTGCGCTTGTTTAGTCCAATCATCGCCCACCGGCCTGATCAAAAATTGAATCACAAAGTTTTCTCCCGGCACAAAGGTACTGAACACTTCTGAAACGGAGGCCAAGGGGTCAAGTCTCCGGATATCTTCCGGCGCAATCGCTTTTTCCTCAAAAACCGGATAAGTCTGAATGGGATAAGCGCTCTCTTTCGAGAGGGTAAATTCCGATCCAAAAAGATCGTACTCCTCGTTGGGCAAATGCCGCGGCCATTTTTTCATGTAATCTTCCGCTTCCGTAATCTCCACATCGGGATACTGGGCAAAAATATTGGCCATCACCAAACTTTTGTAGTTTTCCAAGGTCCGAATGTAAAAATTGGTTCCTCCCGCTTCTCCCACAATTTCCAAAGAAAACCAATCGGGAATTTTACCTTTAAAAAATTGGTCTTTCCAGTTAACCGGACTGGTATAGATACCATGCACTCCGGCAAAAATCTGCTCCACCGCTTTCAAACTGCGATCGCTTTGGGGAGGAGGCTTGATCTGAAGCAAAGTCCATTGGAGAGAGTCAAGATACTCCCTTCGTTTAAAGTCCAACCAAGAGTAACCGAAAGACAAAAAAAACAAAAAAGGCAGATAAGCCCACCAGTAGTCTCTTACTATTTTCAGTCCCAAAAGAATATCGCTCCAAATGGTCATTTGTATTTTCTAATTATACCACAAAGTAAATTAAAACTCGACCAGCTGGTCGAGTTTTAATTTAAGCTTCTCTTAGGGAGTAGGTGCCGTCGTCTTTTTTGCGGAAAACTTTAGAGTCTTGGAGATTCAAGAGAATGGTATTTTCTTTGACGTAACGGGAAGACAACACTTTAGCCACCAGCTCTTGTTTGGCCAAAGCCTTGCGAGACTCTTTGAGAATGCTGACCAAAACATCTTTGACCGTTCCGGCTTTGTAGCCCCATTCAGACAAGCCATAAATCCCCCGCCCCACTAAAACAAATCGACTGTCCTTAATCAATTCATTGTGGACGGTTTGTACATTGGCTTTTTTATTTGAAAAACTGGCCGTGTTAATTAAAGAGGCAATTTCTCTAAAGTGTTTGGGTTTCTGTTCTTTCTTTAAAACCAGGTAGGCACGGTCTTTCACTCCCCGCGGTTTGATTTCCGGCCAATCGGATAAACCATACTCCCCAAAAACATTTTTATCAATTCTTTTAGAGAGCGAGAGGGCGGACAAAAAAACATCCAAGGAAACCGGCTTTTTAGATTCCACTTGGTGCAACTCATAAAGTCCGTTTTGATTAAGTAGTTTTTTGTGGCTATCCAATAAAAAAACAGTCTCACTAACCAATTCATTGGCCAGACCGGATGAGTCGTTATTCAAATACCAAAAAGCCAAAGTACTGTCATTTTCGGGATGCTTATGAAAATTAGAGCGCAAAGAAAGCAAGAATGACAAAGAGAGATTCTCAATTTTATTTTCGCTGATTTGGCCGCTAAATTTTTTAAAAAGGTCCTGTTCGGGAATAAATCCGCCCTGTTGGTTAAGCAATCCGGCGGCAAAATCAAAATATGGATTAACTAAAACAGCGGCTTGTTCCAAACCGGAAGCGCGCAAATTTTTAATGGCATATTCTTCAATCTGGCGGACTCTTTCTCTGGTGATTCCATAGCCCTGCCCGATGGATTCTAAAGTCTCCGGCCGACCGTTTTTTAAACCGAAACGCCGCAAAATAACATCGCGGTTTCTGTCGGAAAGCGGTTTAATTAAACCGACTACCGCTTTCTTGATACTTTTATTTAAACTTAACATAGAAGGGATTTGTTAATATTTATATAATAAAAAGAGATTAAAGTCAATATATAAAACATCCTTATGACCACTTTGTCAAAAATGAACTTTAAATGAAGAACTTACCAAATACACAAAACTGTGTCAAGGGTTAGCCACTATTTCTTTTTTCCTAGCCACACCAGAAGAGGCGAAGCCACAAAAAAGGATGAATAGCCTCCCAAGAAAATACCAATAATCAACGCCAAAGAAAAATACTTTAAAGTCTCTCCTCCAAAGAAAAAGATCGCCAGCAAAGAAAGCAGGGTAGTAAGAGTAGTATTAATCGAGCGAGTAAGGGTTTGCTTAATGCTAGAATGCACTAAAGAGGCCAGATTTTCTGAATTGCCATGGCGAAGAATGTTCTCTCTCACCCGGTCAAAAATAACGACCGTATCAGAAACGGAATATCCTAAAACGGTCAGAATCGCCGCTACAAATACGGCCGTGATTTCCACTCCATAATAGTGGCCAAGCCAAGCAAAAACTCCGACCGGAATTAGAACATCATGAAGCAGGGCCACAATGGCGGCCAACCCCATAACCAAAGGAGGTAGAGTACCGGCCAATTTGCGAAAAACTAGAGCAATATAAATGACAATAAGTAAGAGCACTAAAATCATCGCCGTGACGCTCTTGCGTTTTAGTTCTTGTCCGATGACCCCTCCGACCGAATCAAACCGGTCTTCTTGCAAGCTGGGAAAGGCAGATTTCAAATCCGACAACACCGCTTGGTGAGTAGCTTCGTTTATTTCTTTCATTCTTAAAATGAAAGAGCTTCCCCCGGCCGGACTGATTGATACTTCGCCTAAATCTGGGGCGGATTGACTTTCTAAAACCTCCAACACTTTGACCGTTTCCGGCCTAGAGTTATCCCCAAAGTTAACTTCCATTAAAGCCCCCCCCTTAAAGTCGGTGCCGAAACGCAAACCAAAAAGAGCGGTTGCCATGATAGCCGCAATCGCTAAACCAACCGAGACAAAAAACATTATTTTATATATAGACTTCATCTTTTTCTTTTAAGATTCGACCTTGGAACTTTAAAAAGGTCGAACCTTGGTGAACTTAAAACAACCACTTCCTATTTTCCAACCTCGGTCCAATGACGGCCCCCAAAAATGACCTGGTGACCGTAATAGCCGAAAACAAACTGATTAAAACTCCGACTCCCAAGGTCAAAGCAAAGCCTTTCACAATCGAGGTAGTGAATAAATAAAGCGCCAGCGCCCCCAAAAGAGTGGTGACATGACTATCGCGAATAGAAAGCCAAGCCCGCCGGAAACCTTCTTGAAAAGCGCCGTTTAAATTTTTGCCGGCTTTGAGTTCTTCCCGCATTCGGGCAAAAATCAGCACGTTGGCGTCTACGGCCATACCAAGAGACAAGATAAACCCGGCCATGCCTGCTAAAGTCAAGGTTACCGGAATCAACTTATAAATAGCCAGCACAATGAGAGTGTAGACTCCCAAAGCCAAAACGGCCGCCAGACCTGGCAAGCGATAAAATAAAATCATGTAGAGACCAACCAGCATTAAACCGATAACCCCCGCTTTTAAGCTTTTGGTTAAAGAATCCTGCCCCAAAGAAGCGCCAACGCTTTGCTGAGAAATTAAACCAATCGGAACAGGCAAGGCTCCCGAGTTCAACCTGATAGCCAGCTCCTTGGCTTCTTTAGTCGTAAAGTTTCCGGAAATAACAGCACTGCCATCGGCGATAACGGCTTGCACCACCGGGGCGCTAATCGGATGACCATCCAAATAAATCGCTAAGCGTTTACCAAGATTTTTTTCAGTCAACTGCTTAAAAACTTCCGCTCCTTCGCTATTAAATTCCAAAGCCACCTGCGCTCCGATGTTTTGCACTCCCCCGCTAAAAGTGACCTGCGCCCTGGTTAAGTATTTTCCCGTCAGAGCCGTTTCTATAAAATAGGGGTCCTCGTTTAAACGTTTTTGATTTTTCTGGGCCTCTAAAATAGCGTCGCGCTCTTTTTCCGGACGCTCTTCTTTAAATTGCAAAAAAGGCGTTTCGCCGATTAAGTGAATAGCCCGGGAAATATCTTTGACTCCCGCCAGTTCCACCACCAAGCGGTCTTTTCCCTGCACCTGAACCAAAGGCTCCGCCACCCCAAAGGCATTCACCCGCCTTTCAATCACATCTCGCACCCCTTCCATCGCATCGGTTGAGTTTTGCCCAGCCGCTAAATTAGATAAATCGGCTTGATAAACCAAGTGAGTGCCGCCTAGGAGATCCAGCCCCAAACGAAAAGGGGGATTTAGCCAACCCGGCAAAAACGAAAACGGATAAACCAAAAGAAAAAGAAATATACCAGCCCCTAAAATAATCAAAGACTTTTTAGCGTAAGCCATCTTAAAAAGGTTCGACCTTGGATCTTCAAAAAGGTCGAACCTTGAAATTACCACCTTTCTACATTTCTGGCAAGATTTCTCTTTGCATCTTCGGTTTCTGCTTTTCCAGCCACTCTTTGACCACTAAAGTAGCAGCCACATCGTCTTTGTTATAATCAAGAATTTTTTGAAGAATTTTTTGATCTCCCCTTTCCATCCACTGGTTGTACCAGACCACCGATTCGGCTCCGCCGGCATCGGCCGCCTGCCACTGAAAACCGATATAGCGAGCCACATCTTTAAGAGTGTAGAAATAAAGAGGCAGAACCACCGTATCCATAACCGCGCGGTTTAAGTCAATGGTATTATTTTTGAATTTCTCCGCCACGACCGGCTTGACCCCATATTGCAGAGCCAAACGGTCAAAAGTTTGTTTTTCATACCAGGCATAATGATAAATCACAAAATCCTCCAAATCTTCGATAAATTTACAAAACTCTTCCCACATTCTTTTCTCATCGCTTTTATCTTTAGCCAGAAAATATTTATACTCCGCTTCTTTTTTAGAGGTGGTATCCTTAATTAAGAGTCCTAACAAATAGTAAATCCCCCGAGTAGGGTCGCTTTCAATGTCAAAATAGATTTCCGTTTTCACCTCCGGAAATTTGCTCTTTTTCAGAACCAGCATTTCGTTTTTCACTAAGGATTGGGCTTGGTTGTGAAAACGCACGATTTTATCGTAATTCCAATTTTCCAATTGCGCTTGGAGTTCATTGATATTGGCGGAAGCCATCTGATCAATGGTTTTAATTCCAATTTCATAAAGCCGATGCTGATCCATTTGGCTCAAACGGAAAATCAAAGAGACGTCCCGGCACTCTTGGGCACCGGAAGTACACAAACTATACCAGGGAGTTTTTTTACATCCGCTTTTTAAAAAGGGCGGCGGTTTTTGCCCGTCTAAAATCTTCTCGATATTTCCCAGAGTAAGATGGAAATAATCCAAAAATTCCTCAATCAAAAAAGACTTTTGCTCTCCCTCGCTATTTATAATATAAGCCTCTTCCGGACGCACCCCTTGGATTTTTTCCAGCATCAAACTGTAAAAAACCAGCTGAAATTTATGTTCGTCTTTGACCTCTTTGCTGTTTTTAATGTCGTAAACCGCATAATAATGATCTCCTAAATTTGATTTCCCCGGGCGGGCTTCTAAAAGATCAGGGATACCGACCCAGTGTTCACTCATCAACACGCCATGATAAATATTTTTCCCTTTTTTCATCAGCTCCACCGTCGCCAAAAAAGCTTCATCTAAATCTTTAAATAAAGCCGTATTAATTTCCTCAAACTTGCGAGAAGCGATAATTTCTTTTTCATGCCGCAAACCGTCTTCATAAATCATTTGCATCAAAGGAGGCACGGCTTTTTTCTTTTGCTGGTCTTCGTACAGGTCATACCAGATCCAATGCGGACACTGAAAAAACTTATAGAAATGCTCGGCGGTTAACTTTTGTTTCTGTTCCGGCATAGTTTATTTATTTTCCTTCTTTATTTCCCAGCGTTTGGGAATATAACGAGAGTTCCATAAACCAGTTTGAGCGTAAGCCATCAGGCCAAAGGTGGCAAGATTAATCAAACCGGGCACGGCGCGCCAAATCACCTTCACAAAAAAATCTCCATCTTTTCCCAAGCGTGGGATGTCACGAAATCCCATTTCTTCGATACGCTCTGTCTGCTTATCCCAAAAAATAATAGTAAGACCGGGGACTAACTCTTTATGGTCTGGCACTTTCCAATCCCGTTCTTCTATTAAATAAGAATCCCTAAATCCTTCACGAAATTCCCCCTCCGAAGGCGGCGGCATTTCGTCATCCTCTTTTCCTAATTGACCTGTTGGCTTTTTTATTTTGGCTCTTCTTTCTTCTTCAGTCTCTTCAATTAAAGATTCGATTTCTGGAAAAGTATTATAGAACTTTTCTTTTAAAACAGTTAAGGCGACACTTCTCCTGCTCAAATTCCGGTAAAGAGTCGAGCTTAACTGCTCAATGGTTTTGTTTAATTCTTCCATCAGCATGCGGCGAGCCAAGAGGTAATCTGCGTTTTCAATCTCCGGACGGATTATTCTGTAGATGGCTTTAAAACGAATTTCCTTAATTTTTTCAGCCACCGTTTCCCAAAACAGTTTTTCGGCCCATACTTCCGAAAAGCCATTTTTAACAACTTCTTTTTCAAAATAATCAAAAACCGGAGCAATATCCCGATCGCTTTCTCCGGTCTCAAGCGCATCTACGCTCTGCATTGAATCGGCTACTTCTTTTTTGAGTGCAGCATATTTTTCCGAATCCAAAAATTCCTGCTGCACCGATTTTTTCTCTGTAATCTGTTCTGGCATATTTTTAAAACAAGGTTCGACCTTGGATCTTTAAAAAGGTCGAACCTTGTTCAAGTTTTAAATTTTTAAACTGATTTTCTTAATCACATCCCCTTGCTTGATTTTCAACACCACATCCATTCCTTTGGTTACTTTTCCAAAGACAGTGTGTTTACCGTTCAGAAAGGGCTGGTCTTTGGTGGTAATAATGAAAAACTGGCTGCCGTTGGTATTGGGACCGGCATTGGCCATTGATAAGGCCCCCACATTATTCGGCAAGGATTTTAAATTGTAATTATACTGATAGCCAGCCGCTTCGTACTTTTTAATCACTTCGTCCGGCACTACGATAGATTTGGGGTTGATTTCATCTTCAAAAGCATACCCCGGGCCACCGGTGCCAACTGCTGGATCGTCCGTTTTGGACAAGGGGTCTCCGCCCTGCACCATAAAGTCAGCAATTACCCGGTGAAATTTGGTGCCATCATAAAATCCTTTTTCCGCCAAGCTCAAAAAATTTAAAACTGTTTTAGGGGCAACCGAGGGATAAAGCTCCAATTCGATATTCCCTCGCGCGGTTTCCATCGTCACTAAAACTTTTTCCGGCAAAGCCAGCATACTTTCCGAAGGTTGAACAGAAGATGAGGGAGTGGGAGAAGCTCCCAAATCAATAACCGAAGAATCGTCTTTCATAAAGAAAAACCAGCCGAAACCCAAAACGGCCGCAATTAAAATTGAAATTAAAAATGGTTTCATAATTATTGATAGTAAATTAATTTTTAATCTTGAGCAAGTTCTATCTCCGCCAAAATATCATCTGGAATGGGAATTGGCTCCCCAATCGGACTAATCCCCGGATAACGCCAAGCGGTAATGATTTTCTTCTTTTGTTGATAGTTGATAATTGAAAATTGAGGATTGGAAGTTGGTTCTTTGCCAACTTCCTGAAACATCACCCAAATCTCTGTCGGATGTTTTTTGGATCCAGCCAGTTGCATGCAAGCCGTCGTCCCCGGCGCAATCCCCTTCTCCACTCTTTTCGGAAACCGCACTACCCTCTTTACCAAGCTCTCCGAAATCCGGTAATACCCCATCTTCCCCGCCACATGGTTGGTCCACACATACTTATCCGTATTTTTCGGCTTCTTGTATAACATGATTTATTTTTACATAACTTATACTACTTCTCAAACAAAATAAAAGAGGGATACTTGCCCTCTTATTTTTTACTTTTGATATCCGACTTTTTGACTTTCACCGCTTTCCACAAAATAGCGGTGGCATTATCACCGGTTCTTCTGGAAATCGCGTCTTGAACCAAATTCTTGGCCTTAAAAGTTGAGTCCTTTTTAATCATACCGGTCAGGCGTTCTATCTGATTGGCCGTTTCTGAATGCCTGGGGTCAAAGACGCCATCCGAAGCTACCACCACAAAGCTGTCGGGGGCAAGATCAACTTTATAAATTTCCGGTTCCCTGCTTAATACTGTACCGAAATCGTGATCGCCCAAAGCTCTGGCCATCTGCAAACCACACCATCCTACCCAAATATAGCCTATATTATAATAACCTCCGCGCCTGACCGCCGCCTTTCTTTCAGCCAAATTTGTTCGAACATTATGCTCCGGGCTAATGTTAACCTTGCCCTCCCGATCTAAAATGATGACCGGTGAATCACCAAGAACTGCCACTAGCGCCGTCGAATTTGTTTCTGAAATAAAAACCAGAGAAATAGTAGAGCCGGTAGCCATATGTCTTGTACTTTCATTCAATAACCGGATTATTTCCTTAAAGACATTCTCGTCAACCGTCTTCTTTTCACCTAATGATTGGCCAAAGAATTTTTCTAAATTTTTGGCGCAAAACTTCGCCACTTGAGAGCCAACATGCCCATCCATTACCGCCAAAAGCCAACCCGCTTCCTGATTGGATATTTCTTTTTTTACTGCCACTAATCGATCTTCTTGATAGGATCTTACACCTTTTGCGCTAAAATTCGAAACTCGGCCCGCTAGTTTCTTCATAAACTTTTCCTTTTGTGATTTTAAAAATCTTTACAATTTATAACATTTTTTCTCTTAGCTTGCAAAATTCGCAGTCGCGGTCTTCACAGGTTTTGCCCTGAAATTTTAAATTTAAAACTTGGTCGCTGATGTCGGTAACTGTTTCCCGCAGATTTTGTACTTCTTCGTCAGAAATCAAAAACTTTTCTTTGCGAAAATTTCCTTTTTGGTCCGGTTCCACAAAGTCAATTTCTCCAGAAGTCATTTTTAATTTAGCCGTAGGATGAGAATCGAGTAATAATTTATAAAAAACGAGTTGGCGTTTATAATTTCCGGTGGCTGATTGGGTTTTGCCTTCCACCTCGTTTCTAGTCTTTGGTCTGCCTGTTTTATAATCTACAACATTTACCCCACACATAACTTTGGATGAAATTAAGGATGCATCTGAATGCAATCCAAAGTTATGTGTGGGGTTAACCTCATCAATCAGTTCAATTTTATCTAAAGAACCAGTTAGCTTAACCTCTCCTTCTGGTAATTTAAACATCACATTCTGCACCCTAAATTCGTTGATCGTCTCCGTCCTCCAGGAATTTTGATAATAATCAAAGTAAGCACTCAGAGCGGTGTTTCCTTTTTCCAAACTTTCCACCAAATCACTTTCCATCAACGGTTCTTTTTTTAATGCCTCTTCAAATTGCTTTAGAAGAAAATTTTTATCCGCTAATTCTTCAGCCTTTAACCGGTCAAAAAAACTTTTCAGACCGGCATGAACAGCCGTTCCGTAAATTTGATGCTTATTCTTGGCCTTGGGAATCTTCAGAAGGCTGGAATAAAAATATTTCCACGGACAAGACAGAAAGTTATTCACGGCCGTTGCCGATAGCCCACGCTTAAAGAAAAGCTCATTGAGATATTCTTTATCCAAAACAGAAAATTTTGAAACCATCCTTGGTTGATAAAGAGTGATTTGATCCATAGCCAACTTATTCTCATATTCTTCTGACACCCCAACTTCTTTTAATTCTGGCTTAATTTCCCCCAAAAACTGAGAAGGCAACTGTTCTTTTTTGCTCCAGCCAGCCACAACGTAAGAAAGATACGCCATTTTCCTGGCTCTGGTTACAGCCACATAAAACAGGCGTCTTTCGTCATCATTCCCCTGTGGATAACTTTCATACAAGGTCGAACCTTGTATGTGGATAACTGGAGGGAGTTTGATTAGTTGAGGGATATGGCGGTTACCCCAATGGCCATCGAAAAGGTTGGTGATAAAAACATGGTCGAATTCTAAGCCTTTGGCGCTATGGGCAGTCATTAGCCGGACCGCTCCGGTTTGCCCTGCTAATAACTTTTCTTTAATCGCCACTCCATGTTTTTCCAGGGTATCGAAATAATTGATCAAATTAGGCAAACCAAAATTTTTATTGTTTTGGACTAGATTCTTTATTTCAGAAAAAAGAGCTTCCAGACGGCCAAGTCTAATAGCCGAATCCGGCTGGCTTAAAAGGTGGTTCAAGAAACCGGATTCTCTCACCACTGTTTCAAAAAATTCGATGGGGGTGATGTTTTTAGACAGCTTTTGCCATTGCAGAAAATTATCCGCCAGCTTCTCAAGATTCGACCTTTTTAAAGCCTCAAGGTCGAACCTTCCTCTTCTACTGACCGTAACTAATTTATAAATATCCAAAGCTGGAATGCCAAAAAAATCGGCGTGTAAAACTTCAAATAACTTTTCTTCATCTGTTATGTTATTTAAAAACCGAAGAAGAGTAACCAAATTTTTAATTTGCGGATCATCTAAAACATTTTTCTGCGACTCGATTCTGAAAGGCACCTGCTGTTTAGCAAGCATCTCGGCTATCGGCTGAGCATCTCTATTGTCTCTGTAAATCACCGCGATTTCAGATGGAATAACGCCTTCAGAAATTAGTTGCTTAATTTTATTTGCCAAAAAATAATATTCCGCTTCTTGTTTTTTAAATTCGTAGATTTGCACCTTTGCACTTTCAAGGTTCGACCTTTTCCCCGATTCAAGGTCGAACCTTTTTTGGGCAATCAGATCGTCTTTCACTCCGGCCAGTACCGCCGAAAGTTTTTGGGTGTTGTTTTGAATAAAACTTTGCGCCGCATCCAAAATCGGCTGGGTAGAGCGATAATTTTTCTGCAAAGAAATCAGCTTGGCTTGCGGATAAAGTTTTTTAAAATACAAAAAGTTGGCTAAACTGGCCCCCTGGAAACGGAAAATGGCCTGTCTTTCATCCCCCACTACAAACAAATTTGGGTTATCAAAAAAATTGCTTAATAATTCCAAGACCTTGTTTTGGGCGTTATTGGTGTCTTGATGTTCATCTACCAAAAAATACTGGTATTTTTCTTGGAGACGCAAAAGAAAATCCGGATTGCTTTCTAAAGCCTTCGGCAATTCCAAAATCATATCGTCAAAGTCATACAGTTTCTTCTCGGCCAGCTGTTCTTGGTAATTTTTGTAAACTAGGGCTAGCTCCATGTTTTTACCAAGCTGTTTTTTGAAGTCGGCATATTTGCCCTTCATCTTTCCTTTGTATCGGCCCGAGTCGTAATAAAGATCGTCAATGGCTTCGAATTCTTTTTGCTGTTTTTTTAAAATTTCGGAAAAACTTTCCGGAGTAACACCCTCTTTTTTTAAATGAGCAATGCTTGGGCGAACAGCCGGCAAATAAAAAAACGGCTCGCCAAACGGCCTTAAAAGTTTAAGCCTGGAATTGGAAATCACATTCTGTAAAAGTTCAATCTGCTCGACCTCTCCAGCCGCTCTCCGTCCCAAAATATCACCAAATTCCTCGGGATATTCTTTAATCAGTTCGTTGGCAAAGCCATGAAAAGTAGAAATATTAACTTGGTAAGCCGCCGTGCCGATAATTTCGGCCAAGCGCCGGCGCATTTCTCCCGCTCCGTTTTCCGTAAAAGTCAAAGCCAAAACATTGCCCGGATTAACCTGGGTTTTTTGTAAAATGTTGGCTACCCGCAAAGTCAGCACTTGGGTCTTCCCGGTCCCCGGCCCAGCCACCACCATCACCGGCCCCTCCACCGTATCCACCGCCTCCCTCTGCTTCGCATTTAGTTTTTTATATTGGTCTTGAAAATTTTGTGAAATCATTTTTCTAAATCCTTAATATTCGATCGAATCCACTCTTCGAGTTCTTGCTTAACATCGTCAAAATTATGAGCATGAGTGGTTTGAGCCAGCCAAAGAGCTTTTTTAGTTAACTCGTCAGCAGATACACTCAACTCTTTTCCATTTGCTTCCAGAAAAACCGAAAGACAAAGCACTGAAAAACGCTTATTAGCATTCGGGAAAATGTGTTTTTTATTTACTGTAAAAAAGATAATCGCTGCTTTGCTTTCCAAACTAGCATATTGTTCTGCTCCGAAAAAGTTAGATTGTGGCAACTTAATTAAAGCATCAATATTGTGTTCATTGGCCATACTAAAAGGAGGTATGGGTTCGCCATCCTCCTTAAACCTCTCTGCTAAAATAGCGTGCAACTCCTCTAACCCCTTCAGGTCAAAGTATTTAATTGAAGATTCTTTCTCCTCGATCATAGCGGGCTAAATCTTTCAAAGTTTTATCGTATTTACGAAAAGTAGATTCAGCCGCTTTTTTGACCTCGATTCTGTTGATCTTATTTTTGGTTTCTTCCTTATCTTTCCCTCGCTTAAATAGTTTTTTGATCAATTTTTTCATGATTAAATCCAATATAACATATTCAAAGTAATGGTTCAATGAATCTATTTTATTAGTCTGGCACTGGTTTTAAACTTTTCTTTTACGCCTAACGCCCAACTATCTAATGGATTCTCCATTTTATATTCAGGATGCTCTTTCAGCCAATTAGAAATATCTGTCCACTTGAGGCCGTGGAAACCAAATTGGTTAGTCCACTCAACCCCGTAAATCTCATTAGCCTCAAGAGAAAACTTTTTGGCTAATTCCACTGGAGCAAATTTAATGCCCTTACTTTCTAAATACTCTCTCTTGGTTACACAAATAAACCAATCTTCAGGGTCATCGGGAAACCTTTGAATCGAATCATCATTTTGTAAAATTTCTAATAACTTTTTGCTTCTTAAGCTGAATCCACCATTACCTACAATAAATTTACCCTCATTCCACCACGGGGCACCGATATAATCGTAGTTAAGGTATTCATCAGTCCAAGCTTCAGGATTAAGAATAAAGCCATCATATTGAATTACGAGAGCAAAATCAGTATCAATATAGCCATTCATCTGCTTTATCATAAAATCGTTGTATGCTTCAATGTAATTTATAGGGTCTATTTTAACAATATGCGAATTTTTGCTTTCTAAAGAAGTCAGAAACTTAACTTTTCCAAATTCAAAATCTTTCAAGCATATTTCTGATGCCTGAATCAATCTGTCTATTTCAACACAATCTAGGCCAAATAGAGTTATATTAGCGAGTTTTTTCATTCAGTTACTAATCGGAAAACACTTCATAAATTAAAACTTCAAATATTTATCCCAGTAATTATAGAGGGCTAAAGTAGCGCGGAGATCGCCGACATTGTACTTGGCGATATCTAAGAATTTCTTTTCACGGAAAAGCTGACCGACATCTTCGCCGGTAACTCCACCTTCTTTGGGGCTTTTAATTCCAAAAGCCCTGCTCCAGAGATGCAAATTGCCCTTGCGGCGCACTGCCCCATAAAAAGAGAGCTGGTCTAGTAAGTCGATATGTTTAGCACCAAACCTTTGAGAACTAAGGTAACGATTAGACATTAAGTCCACACTTGGCCGCACTCCCAAAATTGCCGAACGGATCATTAAAAATGGCACATCGAAAGAACGGCCGTTGAAAGAAACAAACTCGTCATAATGCTCTGCTAACTCCCAAAACTTGGCCAACATATCTCTTTCTGACATGGCTTTAAATTTTATCCCCCCATCTTCTGATTCTTCTGTGAGATCATCGGGATTCTGATAGTACACTGCTCCTTTATTTTTGCCTGCCCCATAGCTCGCCATAGACGATGGTTCAGAGTCTCCGTCCAAAACTCCAATAGCCACCACTTGGCCAGTCAAAGGAGAAAAACCTAAACCGTTTTTGAGTTCCTCAAGAGCAATTTTGTATTCTTCCTCCCCGTTAGATTCTTTTTTAATCCACCAACTTAAAGCGCCTTGAGTAGTTTCATCCAGTTCGTCAAAATTTTCTCCGATGGTCTCTATATCAAAAATTAGTTTAGCCATAATTCCTTTCTTAGTTATTTTTTAAACATCTTTACCGTAGTTTTAACTTCTTTGGGAATTCCGTCAATGCATGGATATTTTTTAATTTCTTTTTCGTTGGCCCAGGCAAAATCGGTAAAATCACCCGGTTGCGCAACTACCAGACCCTTTTTATATCTGGCCGCGAATTTAACCAGAACGACCGGGGTTTCGTCCGGACGAATGAACATATTGCTGTTGATATATTTAAAATCGGGAAAAATTTCTATCCCGGCCTCTTCTTTTACTTCTCTTATTAATAAATCTTCCACCGCATTTTCAAAATCAATCACATCCCCGTTTAAACGGCTCGGTTTTCTGATATCGAACTGTCCCCACTCCAATTTTCCGCCCAAAACCGCCCACCGCCCCGGATGTACCTTCTCTCTCTCGCTTCTTTTCAAAATCAAACACCTTCCGTCTTTTTCCCGGTAAACCACCACATTGGCCACGAAGTAAAAAAGTTTATCTTCCTTGGCGTTTTTTATGCTGATTTTTTTTGCCAGCATTTTTCTTTTTTACAACTTGTTCAATCGGCTTCCATTTCACTTTTTTACCTTTTCTTTTTTGTTCTGCCACATACAGTTCCTCATAGATGCCGCCGATCAATGGGTATTTTTTCGATTCTTTCAAAGAAACCCAGGCATATTGATCGTTTTCTCCATCATGCAAAGTAACTTTTCCGGAAACATAATCGGCGATGCAGGAAATTACCAAAGAATTCGGACCATCGCCGTGGATCGTCGCCAAGCTGGTAATGTATTCCACATTTTTAACTTTGATCCCCACTTCTTCCAGTAATTCCCTAGCCAACGCTTTTTCTAAAACATTGTACCAATAATCCTTGGATTCTTTCGGCGTATTCTCGTAATCCTCCGGATCCAAGTGTCCTCCCGGGACAGTCCACATTCCGGGAAATCTTTTCTTGGTCATCGCTCGTCGAGTAATTAAATATTTCCCGTCTTTGACCACAATCGCCGTGATGACAATTTCGTATAAACGATATTCTCCGCTCATATTTTTATTTTTTTAATTGATTTAACGGTAATCCAAGCCGACATGGACCCAAACCCAGTTTTATCTATCTCAAATGGTTTAATTCTAGTAGGATTTTTAAAAATATCAAAAGGCAGTATTTCTTTTTGAGAAAATCGGCCACACCAACCCACTCTCGACCCTCGACTCTTCGCTCGGGAATTTTCGAGTGGGTGTGTGGCTGATTTTCTGCAATTCCAATGTCTTTACCGTATTTTTCTAAAATTTCTTTTACTTTTTTTTGGTTTAAATCAGAAAACTGAAGCACCTTAGTTACCAAAGCTTTTATCGTAATTGGCTCGCCGGAATTTTTGAAATAAACCGTGTCTGTTCCTTTAATCCGATCCCAAGGCGCGCAACGTATCATATACCACCTTGACTCAATCTTCTTCTCTCCGCTCAAAATCTTCTCCGTCAGCCCCCATGATTTTTTCATTATTGCTACATGGTCCATTTTTTCTTCTCAAAACCAAACAACCTTGCTTGGTCTCAAAATATACCAGGAATCGCCTTGTAACACATTATCTATTTCTTCCGGTTCCGGTTTTTGTCTTTTGACATAATGTTTTTTAGCCAAGTCATGCCTCGGCCCCTCTACTTTTTCGGCCAAACCCTCAAACTGGATTCCTAAATTATTCTCTCCTGGTCCACTGACGGTAATCGTTCCGGCCACCTTTTCATTTTTTATTGCCGCTTTGGAATGCCGCACCTCCGGATCTGACATCCAGTAAATATTTAATTCCTCATCGTGCACATAAATTACATCGGCCACCCAAACTCCGCCATCGTCTTTAGCGGCCAAACTCATCAGGTATCCCTTTTCCAAAACTTCCTTAATTAATTCTTTAATATTTTCCGCCATGATGCTTTTTGTGTTTTTTAATCCTTTTAATGATTTCCCAGATTATTCCAGCCGGTAATCCGAAAAGCATAATTTTACCGAAAATATTGGCCAACATCTTAAACTCTCCAAGAGTGATTACGGACAAGATGACAAAGAAAAACCATCCCGCAAACCGATTGCTGATACCATTAACCCCCAAAGAAGTGGCCTAATTATCATTTTATTTCCCATGACCTCTTTATCTCTTGACATATCTTGACATCGCAAGTCAAGAGATTATTCTTGTTCCAATGCTAAATTTTTTATCGAATTAAAATCCATACCCTTAATCCAATTCAATACTTCAACTCTATGATTACCAGTTCCTTTAAAAAATTTTAACAAGAAACTCCTGTTTGTAATAGAGGGAAAGTTTTTCCTACCAAGATAATCAAGAAAACTGCTCCAACGATAGTTTTCGAGAAATTCTATCGCGGCTTTTGAGTTTTTTATTGTTCTATTTCTCCAATCCGGACTGACAAAATCCAAAGGATTCAAGTGTATATAGTAGGGTATATGAATAAAATGAGATTCGGTATTAATTGCAACTGATTTATACCGACCTTCAAACAATGCCCCCTTTCTTTTATATTTCTGATTAAAATATTTGGCATAACCCATATTCAGTTTCTTCATAAATCTCGAAATACCATTTTCTACTCTGGGGCTTAAGAGCAAATGGTAGTGATTGCCCATCAAACAAAAACAATGGATATCAACAAGAAGTTTTCTTTTCTTCTTCATATCTTGACTTGCGATGTCAAGAGATTTGTTGGCCCTGTAGCCAACATCAAAAACACGGTTTTGATCGTTGAACTCATAAAGATCATGGACGAATCTAAAACGATCTTTATCGTCTAAAAAGATATTTCTTTTGTCAACACCCCTATTAAGCGTATGAAAAAAGTCCATGTTTAAATTTTAATCTCTGGACTTGCGATGTCAAGAGATGTTACCCAGCCATTCCAGTCTGGGCTTTTTATTTTCCATGACACTTTTTATAACTTTTACCAGAACCGCAATAACAGACCGCTTCTTCTAAAACGCTTTTTGTCAACCAGGAACTGGACTGAATTTTACCTCCCTTGCCAACTCCAAATTCCATTTTACAATTTATAGCTTGGCAAACCGTCGCTTCCGGAATATTATCTTTCAACCTATCACCTCCGTTGGCAAAGATCCGGGGTTTTATTTTTTTCAATTCTTGGCACACGCTCATATCTTTAGGATTTGCGCCGTGTCCCGTCAAAATTACCCGATCCACGCTTCTAATCGCTTCAATAATTTCTTGGCGTTCTTTCTGATTCATAAAAACATAACCTTTCTTTTTCTTGAGCCAATTGTCATTATTTAAAATAACCGCCAGTTCGGTTCCTAACTTTTTTGCTTCATTGAACATGCGAATATGCCCAATATGAATCGGGTCGAATCCGCCACTTACGGCCACCACCACTTTTTTTATTTTATCTCCCATGGCACTTTTTATATTTTTTTCCGGAATTACACCAACATGGGTCGTTCCGGCCGATTTTTGGTTCGGAGTTAGTGGCAGGGACGGATTTTTCTCCTGCCTGTACAGTTTCTCCGGATGAAGAATTATCCCGGCCTTCCTGGATGGTAACCGTTTGAGGTTGTTGGATGAAACTGACTTTAAAGATTAAGTTGACCGCTTGGGATTTTACATTCTGCAAAAGTTCTTCGAACATTCTCTGGCCTTCGATTTTATATTCTACTAGAGGATCACGCTGGCCGTAAGCACGCAAACGGACTGACTCGCGCAAATATTCCATGGCTTCCAAATGATCTACCCATAATTCATCGATCGTGCGCAGTAAAACCAAATTTTCCAACCGACGCATTTGTTCTACTCCCAATTCTTTTTCTTTTTTCTCCCATTCTTTAGAAATAAAATCTGACAAGAAACTTTTTAAAGCTAAGCGATCGCCGGTTTTAGCAACTTCAATTAATTTTGGATGCGCACCCTCTTCGCTTACGGTCAGCGTCTTTAGAGTTTCATTTAACTCCTCTGTGTTCCATTCTTCCGTTTGAGTGTGACTTTCCACTAAACGGTCAATAAACCATGTAAAATATTCCGAAAACAACTCTTTATTATCCGCCCGATTTAAAATTTTATCACGCAAACCATAGACCGCCACTCGGTGGCGATTCATGACATCGTCGTATTCCAAAACATATTTGCGGGAGTCAAAATGGAAGCCCTCAATTTTGGCTTGTGCCTGTTCGATGGCCCGCGAGACAAAACGGTTTTCAATGGACTCATCTTCGCCTACTCCCAAGCGATCCATCACATTTTTCAAACGATCTCCGCCAAAGACTCGAGCCAAATCATCTTCCGTCGAAACAAAAAATTGGGAAGAGCCCGGATCACCCTGCCGGCCAGACCGTCCGCGAAGCTGATTATCTATTCTCCTCGCTTCATGCCGTTCCGTACCAATGACATGCAGTCCCCCCGCCTGACAAACCTTTTCTGCTTCTTGCGTATCTGTTGGCGCCCCCCCCAAGATAATATCCACTCCCCGCCCGGCCATATTAGTGGCCACCGTTACTGCCCCAAATTTTCCCGCTTGCGCAATAATCTCCGCTTCTTTTTCGTGATTTTTGGCATTCAAAATATGATGCCCGACTCCTTCCCGTTCAAGCATTTTTGAAAGCAACTCATTTTTCTCAATCGAAACGGTGCCAACCAGTACCGGCTGGCCTTTTTTGTTTCTCTCTTTAATTTCCCGGACAATCGATTGAAACTTTCCCTGCTCTGTTTTATAAATCCTGTCCGGCCAATCTTTTCTCTGAAAAGGTTTATTCGGTGGAACAATAATTACATCAAGGTTATAGACCTTGTGAAACTCTTCCGCCGAAGTGGCCGCCGTACCGGTCATGCCGGACAATTTTTTGTAAAGACGGAAATAATTTTGAAAGGTAATCGTCGCCATGGTGCGGGACTCTTTCTGCACCGCCACGCCTTCTTTTGCTTCTACGGCTTGATGCAGGCCATCCGACCAGCGCCGGCCCGGCATTAAGCGGCCGGTAAATTCGTCTACGATAATCACCTCCCCGTTTTTGACGACATAATCCCGGTCAAGTTTAAACAAAACTTCCGCCCGCAAAGCTTGCTCCAAATGATGCACATAGCGCACTCCGCCCTCTTCATAAATATTTCCAACCCCCAGCTGTTTTTCCACTTTTTCAATTCCTTTTTCGGTCAAAGTAGCCGCTTTCAGTTTTTCATCGATGTTGTAGTCCTCGTTTTCTTTAAGATACGGAACTATTTTGGAAAATGTCTCATATAGTTTAGTGGAGTCGCTGTCGGGACTGGAAATGATCAAAGGCGTACGCGCTTCGTCTATTAAGATCGAATCGACTTCGTCAACAATGGCAAAATTATGCCCCTTGGCTTGGACTTTTTGGTCTAAACCGTAAACCATATTGTCCCGCAAGTAATCAAAACCGAATTCATTGTTGGTACCGTAAGTAATGTCGGCTAAATAGGCTTCCCGCCGCGTAATGGGCCGTAAAAATTCGTGAACCACCCTAAAACTTCCCAGCTCGTCTCTGGTTTTATCTAAAGTATCTTCTTGTTCCTTGTTAATATGAGTGGAATCATAAAGATAACTAGAATCGTGGTTGAGACAAGCTACGGCCAATCCCAAAGCATCATAAATCTCCCCCATCCAAGCCGTATCACGGCGAGACAAATAATCGTTGACTGTCACCACATGCACACCATTTCCGCTTAAAGCATTAAGATAAACCGGCAAAGTGGCGGTAAGAGTTTTTCCTTCTCCCGGTTTTCATTTCAGCAATTTCCCCTGATGCAAAACAACTCCTCCGACTAACTGCACATCATAGGGACGCTGTTTAATGGTGCGTCGAGCCGCTTCGCGCACCAAAGCAAAGGCTTCGGGAAGAATTTGGTCTAGGGATTCGCCCTCGCTAATCCTTTTTTTAAATTCAGCTGTTTTATTTTTTATTTCCTCGGCGGAAAACTTTTCGAATTCTGCTTCAAATTTATTTATTTCTTCCACCAGCAAACGAACGCTTTTGAGATAGCGTTCGTTTGCATCACCGAAAATTTTATTTAAAAAACTCACGATCTTTTAGTTTTTGTCTTAGTAATTAATTTTTCTTTATAATCTTTTATTTGTCTTCCCATTTCTTTAAAAGCTTCGTTAATGGCAGAATTTAAATCAAGATGAGTGGCTTCGGCTCGCAAAAGTTTTCCCGGAACTTTCAAATTAATTTCCGCGTAAAAAACAGGGCCGGTATGATGATGGCGCGAAGGTTTCCCCACCTCAATTCTCGCTTCTACCGCTTCTGGACTAAAACGAGAAACAAAACGTTCCAGGGAGTTAATCTTCGCTTCAACTAAAGCCTGAATACTGGGAGAAATGCTGATATTAACGGACTGGAGAATGTATTTCATGGTAAAGATTGTACCACCAAATCAGCTTTCTTGCAATATAGTTAAATGTAAAAAAAACCAGGCACTTTCCGCAGAAAGTGCCTGGTGAGAAAAAGTTTAGAGTCTCTTTTTCTTTTTTCCGCCTTTCTTTTTTTTCTTTGCCATCTTGTGTGCAGGACCGACGCTCAACTTTTTTTAAAGAAAATTAAGCGCAATCCCTCCTTAGTTCAGCAACAGCCGACCAAACTGTCGCAATTATTTTTCTTTAAAGAATGAAATAACCTAATTTAATTATATCACGAAAAAAAAATTGCAACAGAAAGTTTGTTGATAACTCAAAAAACTGAATTGAAAATTTTCAATTCAGTTTTTTGAGTTCTGCTCCGATGGGATAAGTGTTTTGTTCTCGCGTGTTAAAAAGAAACACGGAAGAAAAATTTCCGCCCTGCTGAACAAATTGTTCTCCGGACATATTTACAAAACGCAGTTCGGCGCTATCAGTACCGGTTAATTCCAAAAAATAAACTCGGCCATCGCGCGTTTCACCATTAGTAAAAAAGTAAGAAGTCTTAAAAGCATCGCGCACCGCCGGAGATA
>Ga0209542_10002476_pt1 | contig 41234 bp, 45 predicted proteins | sample RifCSPhighO2_01_FD_184028 | JGI IMG/M metagenome (GOLD analysis project Ga0209542, IMG submission 184028) | Soil microbial communities from Rifle, Colorado - Rifle CSP2_plank highO2_0.1 (SPAdes) (version 2) | ecosystem: Environmental > Terrestrial > Deep subsurface > Rock core/Sediment ... | reverse complement strand
TCGCCGATCTCGGATTCAAAAGCAGTGTCACGACCGACCAAATTTATGAACGTGCTCAAATCCTCGGTTTGGAACTGTGTCCTGTCGATACCGGTCCCAATTATCGTTTGAAGTATCGTAACCAACCTTTGAATGAATGGATTTATATAGGCATGAAGCAAATCGCCGACTCCGGCGGCGGCCCGAACGTCTTCAGGCTGGAGCGCCACGGCGACGGTTTGTGGCTGGACGGCCATTGGGCGAGACCCGACGACGGGTGGAATCCGGGCGACGAGTTCGTGTTCCGTCTCCGCAAGTCTGAATCTTAGACGTTTTGTTTCTTTATAACTTTTGACCCTTTGGCTCTTGGGTTCTTTGATCCTTTTGCATTCACTTGCGGAGCAAGCTCGCGCCAAATTTTAAAAATTACACCTCAAAATGATTGAAGATGCGGAAATGACGCAGAATGAACCGCGCCGCCTTAAATTAAACTTGACAAGCGTTGGCATCTCGCATACAATGGCCTTTAATTGAATGCTCCGATTGAGTTGCGGCTGTTTTCCTTATTTTTTGCGGTCCTATAAGGGTTTTTTGCTGTGGTGTCACTTCAACACAGCTCAATGCTTCTCATGGTTTTTTATTAGATCAACAATAACAATCGCCTAGTTATCCACAGGGGGTTGTTTTGTTTTGCAGTAAACAGTTTTCTTCTCATGCAAAAAAAATACTTTTCTCGCTACAAGAAGCCGATGATAGACATGCCCAATATGGTGGACTCGCAGCTCGTGTCCTACGATTGGCTTCTCTCCGATGGTCTCAAGGAATTATTTAAAGAGTTTTCTCCCATTAACGATTATTCGGGGAAAAAATTTGAGCTTTCCTTTGCCGGTTTTGAATTTGGAGAGAGCGAGTACGATGAATTTTATGCAAAAGACCACAAACTAACACTGGAAGTACCTCTTCGCGTAAAAATAAAACTCAAGAATAAAATTTTGGGTACTGAAAAAGAGCAGGAAATTTTTCTTTCGGATTTTCCGGTGATGACTCCACATGGGACATTCATCATCAACGGCAACGAGAGAATTATTGTCTCTCAACTCACGCGTTCTTTTGGCGTCTCATTTACTGAACAATTTATTCGCGGAAAGAAAGTTTTTGGTGCGAAGATTATTCCCGCGCGAGGTGCATGGATTGAGATTGAGTCGGACATTGACGGGGTTCTTTTCGTTCGTATTGATAAAAAGCGAAAGTTCCCGGTTTCTTCGTTACTTCGTATTTTTGCAGGTGCACGTTCTGACAAGGAAATCATTGAAGCTTTTAAAGACAATGCTTTTGCAAAAGAGTCGTTGGATCTTTCATTTGGGAAAGATACCGCCAAAAACGTCGCTGAATCGTATGCTGAAGTATATAAACGGCTTCGTGACGGTACGTTGGCTACCGCGGAACACGCAAAAGAGTTTATAGATGCGCTCTTTGGCGACGAAAAGTATGATATTTCTGCCGTTGGGAGGCACCGCTTTTCTCGTGTTTTTGGAAAGCCGGATACAAAAAACGAGCAAACCCGAAGGACTCTTTCTTTTGAAGATATTGTCACAACAATATCGCATGTCATTACGCTCAATAATACTCCTGGTGCCGCCGCTGATGATATTGACCATTTAGGAGTCCGGCGTGTGCGATTTGTGGGAGAAATGTTGGGACAACGCCTCCGTGTCGGTCTCACACGGATGAAGAGAAACATTCAAGACAGAATGTCTACCGTCGAACCAGAGACAACATTGCCGGTCCAGCTTTTGAATCCGCGCCCCCTACAGACGACTATCAAAGAATTTTTCAATACCAACTCACTTTCTCAGCACATGAACCAGAAAAACCTTCTGGATGAGCTTGAGCATTTGCGCACACTTTCAGCCCTTGGCCCGGGAGGGCTCACTCGTGAGCGCGCTGGGTTTGAAGTTCGTGACGTGCACCCTTCCCATTACGGAAGAGTATGTCCCATTCAGACACCAGAAGGCCAAAACATTGGTCTTATTCTTCGTCTTTCTTTGTATGCGCGGGTGAATGATTTTGGCATTATAGAAACACCATATGCAAAAGTGCACAAAGGAAAGATAACTGACGAGATTTCTTATCTGAATGCGCTTGAAGAGGAGAATTATAATATTGCACATGCGGGAACCCGCTATGACGATGAAGGAAATATTTTAGATGAAGCGGTAGAAGTGCGCGCAAAATTAAAACCAGGAGAAGTGGAGCTTGTGCCGCGTGATGATGTGGACCTTATTGACGTTGCGGCAAACCAGCCTTTCTCCATCGCGACCTCGCTCATTCCTTTTCTTGAAAGCGATGATGCAAACCGCGCACTCATGGGATCTAACATGCAGAAACAGGCTATTTCTTGTATTGTGCCACAGGCACCATTGGTCGCGACGGGCATTGAAGACAAAGCAGCACTTGATTCTGGTCGTCTTATGGTTGCCAAAGAGGATGGCACCGTATCACGCATTGATGCCAGTGTTGTTGTCGTAAAAGATACGAAAGGGAAAGAACATGAATATCCGCTGACCAACTTTACAAGGACAAATGATTTTACACTATTTCATCAGCGTCCCATTGTGGGATTAGGAGACAAGGTTAAAAAGGGGATGGTGCTTGCCGATGCGGCATCAACCGTAGGTGGCCAATTGGCTTTGGGGCAAAACGTGCTCGTCGCGTTTCTTTCGTGGGGAGGCTCAAACTATGAAGATGCTATTGTGCTTTCGGAGCGGCTTGTGCGCGACAGCGTGTTTACTTCAGTGCATGTAGAAGAATTTGAGATTCCAGTTCGTGACACAAAACTTGGTCCCGAAATTACAACTCCTGACATTCCAAATGTCGGAGAAACAAAACTCCGTAACTTGGACGAAGAGGGTGTGGTTCGCATCGGAGCGGAGGTGGGCCCGAACGATATTTTGGTTGGGAAAATTACCCCAAAGGGTGAATCCGAGCTTACTCCCGAAGAACGGCTTTTGCGTTCTATCTTCGGCGAAAAAGCGCGCGACGTGAAAGACACCTCAAAGAGAATGGAACATGGAAAGCGCGGGAGAATCATCGGCGTGCGCGTCTTTTCTCGTGAAAAAGGAGACAATCTTGAGTCCGGCATTATTAAAAGAATTCACATTGATGTGGCACAACTCCGAAACGTTACCGTTGGTGACAAGCTTGCGGGACGGCACGGAAATAAGGGTGTCATTTCTAAAATTCTTCCCATGGAAGATATGCCGTACCTGGAAGATGGTACCCCGATAGATGTCATTTTGACACCACTTGGCGTACCTTCCCGTATGAACCTCGGTCAGATTTTGGAGCTCCACCTTGGTCTTGCGGCGCATGCCTTGGGTTATCAGGCGATTACCCCTCCGTTTTTGGGTGCCACAGAAAAAGAAATTAAAGAGGAGCTTGTGAAGGCTGGTTATAACGAAACCGGCAAGATGAAAATATTTGATGGGAAGACGGGGCAGATGCTTGGTCAAGATGTAGCCGTGGGTTACATGTATATATTGAAGCTTCATCACATGGTGGAAGACAAGATCCACATGCGCTCCATTGGTCCCTATTCGCTTATTCACCAGCAACCACTAGGTGGAAAAGCGCAAGGTGGTGGACAGCGTTTTGGAGAAATGGAAGTCTGGGCACTCGAAGGATATGGCGCCGCAAATACACTACAGGAAATGATGACTATTAAATCCGATGACATTTTAGGTCGGGCATCGGCGTTTGACTCTATTATTAAGGGGGAAGCCATCAAATCTCCGACAATCCCGGAATCATTCAACGTGCTGTTGAGTAATTTACGGTCTCTTGCTTTGGATGTTTTGCCGGTTATGGAAGACCCCCAGGACAACGAATAGTACTAACTACTCTTTTATCTACTTGTATGACAACTACAAAACAATCATTTCCCAAAGATTTTCAAATTCTTGTCTTAAAGCTTGCGTCTCCTGAACGCATCTTTGAATGGTCGCATGGTGAGGTGACTAAGGCGGAGACCATTAACTATCGTACCGGCAGAGCCGAGCGCGGAGGCCTCTTTGATGAACGCATTTTTGGTCCGACAAAAGATTACGAGTGTTATTGCGGTAAATATCGCAGAATTCGTTATAAAGATATTGTGTGTGAAAAGTGTGGCGTTGAGGTTACTCGCTCTATTGTGAGACGCGAACGTATGGGCCACATTGAGCTTGCAAGCCCCGTTTCGCACATTTGGTTTTTACGAGGCATCCCTTCACGGATGGGGCTCCTGCTTAATTTATCATTGGCTGATGTTGAGAAGGTGGTGTATTTTGCGGGGTATATCGTGACCGAGGTTAATGAAAAAGAGCGCGGAGAACTCTTGAAACAGCTTGATGCAGAACATAAGTCAAAGCTCAGAACACTGTCGGACAAAAAGGAACAGAAACACCTCAAAGACTTGGTTGGTTCAGCTCGCTCAGAGATTGAAGATATTCGTGTTGGGGTTGTTCTTGATGAGGTACTCTATCACAAATATTCACTTAAATACGGCAATGTTTTTACCGCAGAAATTGGCGCAGAGGCCATCTATGAAGTGTTCACGAAGATGGATCTCAAAAAAGAAATTCAAGCAGCCGAGAAAAATTTGGAGACGGCGGGTGCCGCAGAACGAGGCAAGCTATTTAAACGGCTCGGAGTTATGAAATCTATGCTCCATGCAGGCATTCGTCCGGAATGGATGTTTCTTACAAGGATTCCTGTTATGCCACCGGCGCTTCGTCCAATGGTTGCTCTTGATGGAGGACGTCACGCTACCTCCGACGTGAATGACCTCTATCGCCGAGTGATAAATCGGAATAATCGGTTGCGAAAACTTAAAGAAGTAAGCGCGCCGGATGTTATTCTTCGAAATGAAAAAAGAATTCTTCAAGAAGCTGTTGACGCGCTTATTGACAATGCCATGCGGCGCGGGCCGACACAGGCGACCGCACCTTCAAAGAAGCGTGAGCTTAAATCTCTTTCCGAAAACCTTAAAGGCAAACAAGGTCTTTTCCGTCAAAACCTTTTGGGCAAACGAGTAGACTACTCTGGCCGATCGGTTATTGTCGTGGGACCTAATTTGAAACTTTCTCAATGTGGACTGCCGAAACACATGGCACTTGAACTCTTTAGGCCGTTTGTTATTTCAAAGATTCTTCAGAAAGAACTTGCCTTTAATATTCGAGGCGCCGGACGCCTCATAGAAGAGGGGATTCCTGAAGTATGGGCCATTCTTGAAGATGTCATCAAAGATAAGTATGTTCTCTTAAATCGTGCACCGACTCTGCACCGACTCGGTGTCCAGGCGTTTAAGCCGATTCTTATAGAAGGAAAAGCGATTGAATTGCATCCGTTGGTTTGTCCGGCGTTTAATGCCGACTTTGACGGAGACCAAATGGCGGTCCATGTTCCTCTTTCTGACGCAGCACAAAAGGAAGCACGTGAAATCATTGCTTCAGATAAAAACATTTTGAAGCCGGGAAGCGGAGAACCAACCATTTCGGCAAAAATGCTTGATATCTTGCTTGGTTGTTTTTGGGTTACAAAAATAATTGAAGGAGAAAAAGGTGAAGGCGGCTATTTTTCAAGCCCCAACCTTGCCATTACCGCGTTTGATTTTGGCGAAGCGGGACTTCGTGCACGCATCAAAGTGATGAGCACATCTACACCAAAATACGACGAATTTGGAGGCGGCATTTTTGAGACAACAGTGGGAAGACTTCTCTTTAACAGCGCTTTGCCGTCTGATTACCCGTATCTTAATTTTGAGATAGACAGAAAGGCGATGTCGGGTATTATGGACAATTTGTTTGAGAAGTATGATTTTGAAAGGATCGCTCAGATTTTGGACAAAATTAAAGATTTCGGATTCAAATACGCCACTCTCTCGGGTATTACGTGGAGTTTGGATGACACAAGGATTCCGGTACAGAAAAAAGATATTATCGCTCGTTCACACAAGGTCATGAGTGAGTCAAAGAAACAATACAATGAAGGGTTGCTTTCTCACACTGAACTCTATCGCAAGACACTGGAAACTTGGCAGGAGGCAAAAGCAGAGATAAGCAAGTTGATGCCTGAAACATTGGATAAAAATGGTCCTATTTATGACATGTTAAAGTCCGGTGCTCGAGGAGAAATCGGACAGATCACTCAAATGGCGGGCATGAAAGGGCTTATTACCGACACTGTGGGAAGAACATTGTCTTTCCCGGTCATTTCTTCCTACAAAGAAGGACTTACGCCAATTGAATATTTCATCACGACACACGGCGCTCGATATGGCCTCACGGCGACCGCGCTTCAGACTGCAAAAGCTGGGTATCTCACGCGACGACTTGTTGATGTGGCACAAGACTGCATTGTGTCGGAAAAAGACTGCGGAGACAAAGAAGGAAAAATGATACGTATCAAAGAAAATCCGTCCGGTATTGGCATCGCGCTTGCAAAAGTAATCGGCGGAAGGATTATTCTAAAAGATGCGGTTGATGCAGAAGGAACTGTCATCTTTCCAAAAGGTTCATTGCTGAAGAAAAAAGATGTTGCCGTGCTCGCTGATTCAACGGTTACCGAAGTGCTCATCCGCACACCGCTTTCGTGTAAGACTGTGCATGGTATTTGTCAGCTTTGTTATGGGCTTGACCCAGGAAGAAATAAACTTGTTGACCACGGAGAGGCCGTGGGCATTGTTGCGGCACAAGCTATCGGTGAGCCGGGAACTCAGCTTACTATGAGAACATTTCACCTCGGAGGTGTTGCGGGGACAGACATTACTATGGGTCTTCCGCGAGTTGAAGAAGTGTTTGAACGCAGAGCCCCCAAAAACCCTGCGGTACTCTCAAAGACGGGTGGTAAAGTGCTTGAAATTAAGAAAGAAGGACGCGACACTTTGGTTGTTGTCTTGCCGGACGCTTCAGAGAAGAAGGCAACAAAAAAAGATAAAGAATCCCTTGAATATGTTATTCCATTTGGACGAAGCATTGTGGTTACGATTGGGCAAGACGTGCAGAAGGGTCAATCGTTGACGGACGGCTCTATAGAGTTGGACGAGCTCTTCAAATATGCAGGAAAGGAAGCCGTAGAAGACTACATCATTAAAGAAATCATTCGTATTTATGCATTGCAAGGTGAGCCGATTCTTCAGAAACACATTGAAGTGATTGTGCGTCAGATGTTTGCCCGTGAAAAAGTGAGAAACCCGGGTGACACACGTTTCTCTATGGGAGATATCGTGGACAAAGTCGCCTTGCGTAAGGAAAACGAGCGCGTCAAGAAGGCAAAAGGAGAAGAGGCGAAGGCGGATCATATTATTTTGGGAATTTCAGAGGTTGCTCTCAATACCGATAGTTTCCTTTCCTCGGCATCATTTCAAAACACGACTCGTATTCTCATCAAGGCAGCTCTCCGTGGCGCAAGAGATGAAATGAGGGGACTTAAAGAGAATGTCATTATTGGTCGGCTTATTCCGGCTGGAACGGGGTACAAGGAAAAGAAAGACAAGTAAGCTTTGTAGAAAGTTCATAAAGTTATAAAGTCCATAAAGTACATTTTGGACCGCGCTTTTAAACCGTAAAAACTTTCAACCTCTAACTCTTAACTCCCGCATGTCTTCTACTGTAGAACAAATCAAAGAACGGCTCTCGGTCAACGATGTTATTTCTTCATATGTGAAATTGGAACGCGCAGGAGCTAATTTTAAGGCCCGCTGTCCTTTTCACAACGAAAGAACACCTTCCTTTTTTGTATCTCCAGAACGAGGCACTTACCATTGTTTTGGGTGCGACAAAGGGGGCGATATATTCAGCTTCGTGCAGGAAATAGAGGGTATTGATTTTCTTGAAGCGCTTAAAACACTTGCGTCGCGAGCAGGGGTTGTCATTAAAGAATTTGATGGAAAAGAGGCCCGAGAAAAAGAGCGTCTTTATCAAGTGATGGAAGAGGCGGTTCGTTACTACGCGGGGGAACTTTCCAAAAGAAACGATGTTCTACAATATTTAAAGAAAAGAGGACTCACCGATACAACTATTGCCGATTTTGGCATCGGTTTCGCTTCGGCAACGTGGCGTGGATTAACCGATGTTCTTCGGGAAAAAGGTTTTACCATACACGAGATTGTTCGAAGCGGGCTTGCGGTTGCCCCACAGGGTGGCAAGGACCCCTACGATAGATTTCGCGGCAGAATTATGTTCCCCATTATGGATGCATCGGGCAGGGCGATTGCTTTTTCGGGACGTATTTTTGAAAAGGATGGAGTTCCGGTGCTTGCACAAGACGGTGCTCCTATGGCGAAGTATATCAATAGCCCCGAAACAACTTTGTATAGTAAATCAAAAACTCTTTTTGCTTTTGACAAAGCCAAGGCCGAAATAAGGAAGACGGGTTCGTGCATTATTGTGGAGGGACAAATGGACGCACTTATGTCTCACCAAGGTGGAATGAAAAATACTGTTGCGGTTTCGGGGACCGCGCTTACCGATGAGCAACTGACGTTGTTGGGGCGTATGACCGAAAATTTGGTAATGGCCTTTGATGCGGATGATGCGGGTGTCGCCGCCTCACAACGAGGGGTTGGAAATGCCCTCGCAAAAGGTTTTACTATCCGTCTGGTGAGTATGCCTCGGGGCCTTGACCCTGCAGATATTGTTTTAAGCTCAGCGGAAGAATGGAAAAGGTTGACCTCGGGCGCGGAACACATTATTGATTTTTACCTTGCTATCTTTGCAGGAAAAGAAGGCGACAAAAGAGATATTCGAAAAAATGTTGAACGTGAGGTGTTGCCGTATGTGGCACGCATTGAGAGCACAATAGAGCAAGCTCATTTTGTGAGTCGCATTGCGAAAGCAATTGATTTGAGCGAAGATTTTGTTTGGGATTCCCTTAAATCAATAGCGGCCTCTCTTCGAAGTGGCACGGCCATTGCACAACCTCTTTCCAAGCGAGTGAGCACTCTTTCTGCGGAGGACCGTCTCCGAAGAATGGAAAGCACTTTCATTGGGCTCACTCTTTTTCGGAGGAAATCAGACACAGAGGACAATTTTGGAGACCAAATGATACGTGATATAGAATTGTTATGGGGAAAAGGGTTTGATGAAAAAACAAAAGAGTTTTCGGAACACGACCTCCAAAAGATGCTTTTTGAGGCCGAAATGTACTATAATAGAGAGACTATTGAGTCTGAACTCAAAGAGCTTTTCTTTAATATACAGGAGCATCTTTTGAAAGGCCGACTTGAAAAAGCCATGCGAGATCTCAAATACGCCGAGATACGAAATGATGAAAAGCTTGCAGAAGAGAGCTTAAAAACTTGCAATGAAGTTTCGCGCACAATAAACGAGCTTATTATCGCGCGCGCTACCATGAGGAAAAGTTCGTAAAGTAACCAAGTTCATAAAGTCCGATTAGATTTAAAGACTTTATAACTTTTTAACTCGTAACTATTATATGGCAACCAAAAAAACAAAAACGAAAAAAAAGATAAAAAGCGCAAAGAAGAAAAAATCTTCGGCTACTATGCATTCCAAAAAGAGGCCAGGAAAAGTCGTAAAGAAAAAGGACATAAAAGTAGCGGCTTTTCCTAGGCATCTTGTTGGTAAAAAATTATCTAAAAAGGATGCCGAAGAAAGAGACCGCAAAGTTGCCCGGCTCGTTTTAAAAGGAAAAGAGCGTAAGTTTATTACGCAAGATGAGTTGCTCAAAGAGTTTCCAACCATAGAAGACGACATCACTTTTTTGGATGAGCTGTATAATAAATTTAACAAAGAGGGGATAGACATCATCCCGTCCGGAACATTGCTCACAGAGGCCTTTGACGAAGGGTCTTTCCAGGAGAAATCTCCACTGAAAGGGAAAAGTAGTGGTTATGATTCCATACAGATGTACCTAAAAGAAATTGGCCGTTACCCGCTTATTTCAGGGGCAGAAGAGAAGGTTCTTGCGAAACGCATTATAGACGGTGACCAACAGGCGCGCGATTTATTGGCCAAAGCGAACCTTCGTTTGGTTGTTTCTATCGCAAAAAAGTATGTTGGACGAAGTCGTGATTTGACCCTTTTAGACCTTATTCAGGAGGGGAACCTTGGTCTTTTTAAAGCAATTGAAAAGTTTGACGCCACAAAGGGGTATAAGTTTTCAACGTATGCTACGTGGTGGATCAGACAGGCGGTGACTCGCGCACTCGCGGATCAGTCGCGTACTATCCGTATTCCCGTGCACATGGTTGAGACGATTGCAAAATACAAACAAGTGGTTCGTCGGCTTACTCAGGACTTGGGGCGTTCTCCACTTCCCGAAGAAATTGCCGCCGAGATGGGGCTTGCCGTTGAGAAAATTTACATAATTAAAAACATTGACCAAGAAGTTGTTTCTTTAGAAAATCCGCTTGGTGACGATGACGAGAAATCAACGCTCGGAGATTTCTTGCCTGACGAAAAGATTGCGTCACCATCGCAAGAAGCATCACTTCGTATTTTGCGCGACCAAATAAATGAAATCCTTGAAGAGCTTTCTCCCAAAGAGCGTAAGATTTTGGAAATGCGTCACGGGCTTACTGATGGGGTGATGCACACCCTTGAAGAAGTGGGGCAAGAGTTTGGTGTGACTCGTGAACGTATCCGACAGATTGAGGCAAAGGCGCATGAAAAAATTCGTCATCACGACAAAGCTCGCCGTCTCGAAAACTACTAATCCAAGGTTCAACCTCGGTGCCACTTATCCACAGGTTTATCAACAGAAAAATGCCAATTTCAGGCATTTTTTTAAGTTAGAGCACTTTTTTATGTGTATAAAGCTGTGGATAAACCTACCCGAGGTTGAACCTTGGGAAAACAAAAACGGGCGGGCGCATGATGCCTTGTGGCAAGTTATGCGCGAGCCCGTTTCTTTTTCCATTCCTTCCAGTGGCAAAAACATGAAGTAAGGATTGTAGTGCCACTGTGTAGCTCCTTCCAGCGATACCATCCCCACATTGCAGTGGTAGTGATAAGGACGGAAAGATTTGTGAGGACAATAATCTGGAGAACCCACTCCTCAATATCAAGAGCATATCCGGCCCAAAAAATGGTTGAGGCAAGATAGGTGATGAGCAGGAGGATTTCAATGACCCCCGTTTTTCCAGTTTTCCAGATTTCCCATGGCCATGTTGCCGTTGCAACTATCATTCCCGAAAAGATGATGAGAAACATTTCATCGTACCAGGGAAAGATGGCCATAGGAAGAATCGTCGTAAATGCAAATAGCCAGAATTGAACTTTTTCACGAACGTTCCACTTTTTGAATAGCCATATGCCATAGGTTGTTGAAGCGTACATACTTCCAAGCACAAGGCCATTTATTACGGATGACACGCTACCGATTGCGGCCCCGTACAGAACAAATGAAAAGAATGCGAAAAGACCAAACGAGAACAGGGTTACCGAGAGCGATTCTCCGGATTTTTCCTTCCAGATTTTTTTATTTTGTTGTCGAAGCCCCCACCACTCTACGATGGTGAAGGCGTTTACTCCAAGGACCCAGAACGTTGAGGCATTGTAACCCCAATTTTGGGACTCCTTAGAAGTCAGAAGAAAGTTCAAGATTGCCTCGAACACTTCCTGCCTCCACGGTTAGGGTTAAGAGGGTAACAGATTCTATGAGAATTATATCATGATTATAACAAAAAGTCAAATTTTAAAAAAACATATGCTATACTCTAAACAATGGAAAAGAAGCCCCCCATCGCACATTGGAGCCACTCGTCACTTATGGCATTTTTGAGGAATCCTTTGGCGTGGTACAAGCGGTATGTAGAAAAAGTGTATGATATGCCATCTTCCCCGTCGTCTCTTATTGGACGGGCAGGGCATGTGTGTCTGGAAAATTTTTATAATGGATTTTCAAAAGAAGAAGCAACACTTTTTGGGCTTGATTATCTACGAAGCGTGCAGGATATTGAGATTAATTTTGGTGCCGCAAGGACGAAGACGGCAAAAAGAAAAAAACGATTGAGTATGGAGGAGTCATATCAACAAGCTGTTTCTTTTTATCTCGCGCGGCCACCACGTCATAATGTGCTTGGGGTGGAGGTGAGTGGGCTTGCTCAGGTAGAAGGGCTTCCACTTCCTATTAAAGCCATCTCGGATTTGGTGGTTCGTTCTCGAATTGACCCCGAAGGAGTGGATATTATTGACCATAAATTTGTTGATTCATTTAGTAAATATGGGTCGCAGAAAGCACTTTTTATAATGCAGGCACTTTTCAATTATTACACCGTACAAGAGGCATTTCAGAAACCAGTGCGGCGTTTTATTGTGTATGAATGTAAAAAAACAAAAAACAGTAATGGTTCTTCGCAAATGCGCCGGTATATTCTTAATTTCGAAGAATGCGCAGAAGAATTTGCTCTTTTCCATAGACTTATCAATGATGCGACGGAAGAAATTACTCGTGACCGGAAATACCTTCCCAACCCATCCGATATGTTTGAAGGCGAAAACTCTTTTGATATTTATCGACTGGGGCTGGTGGGAGGGGAAGAAGAGTATATTCCTGAAGCAATAAAAAATCCCGACTAAAGAGTCGGGATTTTTTGTGAGAATACTTACTTTTCTGCCTTTAGTACCTGGTCAATGACTTCTTTCACGGTCTCAAAGGGGAGTGCCCCAGAGAGGGGTGCCGTTTTTCCACTTTTGGTTACGATAACACTGTATGGGGTTCCTCTCCCGCCCGCCTTTTGGACATCAAGGAGGTCGTTTTGCACATCTTCGGCGTGGCGCTTGCTCTCAAGGCACGATTCAAAATCTTTTCGTGAAAGCCCTATCTCTTCTGCGATGTCTGGCAAGAGTGCCAAATCAAGTCCGTTGTTGCTGGGCGTAATTTCAAAAATCTTGTCAGCAAAGTCCCAGAAGGCGACTGGTCCACCAAGTTCTGCCGCACATTCGCTTGCTTCTGCCTCGGTGCGAGCCTTAGAGTGAATAGCGTCAAGTGGGAAGTGGCGGTAGACCCACGCCACTCTGCCATCGCCGGGTTTTCCGTATGTTTCCATAACTTGTTTCATTGTTTCGTGAAATTGCTTACAGAACGGACATTCAAAGTCAGAATAGACGACAATAGTAATTGGTGCTTCGGGGTTTCCAATTAAGTGGTCGGCATCCGAGATGGGGTTAAGCGTGATGGTGTTTCCAAGGAGCACTTCATCTCCCACTCCATCTTTTGAGGAAGGTTTTCCCTCAAAGCCGCGAAGGGAGAAGATGACGGCACCGGCGATAATAACTCCGGCGAGAATAATGGCGGCGGGAATGTTGAGGTTGAATTCTTTCATGCGAATAGTTAATGAAGCGTATAATGGAGATAGTATACCTATTTTTTAAACCAAATACAAAACCCCGTTCTTCATAGAGAAGGCGGGGTTTAATGATGATGATGGTCGTGACCATGGCTGTGGTGCGCGTCCTTTTTTGTGTCGGCACACGCGTCCCATGTCATTTTAATGGCAAAGAAGAATATGATTATTGATGCGAGGATATCAAACCACTCTAGTCCAAAGAGATAGACGATTCCACCCACACAGGTCACCATAAGCGCATTAAAGAGGTCAATTCTGGTGTCTTTATCCTGAATGATACGGTTGATGTTCCACTCGCCGCGATTGAGATTTAAGAGGGTGAGGCGAAGACCGTCTCCTACGAGCCCAATGATGCCGGCAAGAAGCAGAGTAAGTGCCTCTACCGGTATGGTATGGGTGATTTTGTGAAAAATTTCGTAGCCAATGGCGCTTGTTGAGGCAATGAGCAATATAATCTGGAAATATGCCCCCCATTGTCGTATGTTTTTTTCCAAACGTGGAGTGCCTAACGCAACCCCTTCAATAATAGCGACCAGGACATCGGAAGCAGTGTCACTTGCCCTATGCCAAGCATTTGCTTTTGGCGACGATGCGCCCGCATAGTGGCCTGCAACATATTGGCCAATAGTGGTTACTAAGCCGATGGCTGCCATGGTGAGATAAATCGCGATTCGGCAGAAACAGCCGCCGTGTATATTTTTTTTTGCCGGGCACCAAGAGAAGTGCCCGTGTAATTCGTGTGTGTGCACGAGCGGGCTCCTCTGTGGGGTTATTCAAATTGTTATCAATTTCTGCCGAAACTTTACCACGGAATCTTAAATTGTTCAAGGTCTCGTATCATTTCAATTTTTGAGGTGATTGTTAAAAGATATTGACTGTGTACGGTTCATATAGTATGGTGTGTTTGGATAGACGAGTTGGGGTTTTCGAATGGACGGAAATGATCTCACTTTTACTGCGATGGCAAATCGGGTGCGATCAATTCCTTCGCTTTCCCGCGAAGAAGAACTAGCTCTTTTTTTGGAATGGAGAGAGACGCAGAGTGAAAAGGCTTTTAATCGGCTTTTTGAAAGTCACCTAAAATTAGTGCTCAAGGAGGCGAGTGCTCGTAGCAGAAAATCAGGTTTCCCGGCAAGTGATCTCTTTCAAGAGGGAAGCATTGGTCTTATGCGGGCTATAGAAAAGTTTGACCCTCAAAGTGGAAATAGGTTAGGTACGTATGCGCTTCACTGGATTCAGAGCAAAATGCGCACGTATGTTGAACGGCACCGGTATAGTATAGACATTGGGAAAAAATCCGTGCGTAGGAATATCCTCCGGCATCTCTTGGAATTTAAAAGAAAAATAGGCCAATTTTCGTGGTTAACCGATGAAGAGGTCGCTTTGTTTGCTATGACGCACAGGCTTTCCTTAGAAGACGTTCAAAATCTTGATCTTCTGACCCTTGATTCAATTTATTCTCTTGACGAGACAATTCCAGGTAGCTCTGCCCCGGAGGGAATTACCCTCAAAGATACGATTGTGGACGAAAAACCAACTCCGGAAGAGTATATTGTTGAAGGCGAGGCAGAAAGAAAAAGGAGCGCCCTCTTCCAAGAAGCGATAGAGTTCGCACTTCCCAACGAACGAGAACGTTATATTTTTGAAAACAGGACGCTTAAGGAAGAGGACGACGAAGAAAGGCAGACCCTAGAAGAGCTTGGGCAACGGTTTAACCTTTCGCGAGAAAGGGTTCGTCAAATAGAGACTAAGTCTCGAGTAAAAGTTATGGCGAGGGTTCGTCAAATAATGGTCAAAAAAGGAATAACGCGTGATTCCGTCTTGTCTGGTCTAGGCAAAGATTAACACAACCAAACAGCCCATATGGCTGTTTTTTTATTGCGGTGAGCGAGGACAGAAAATGAAAGCTCATTTTCATTTTCTCCGAGCGGAGACGTACTATGTCCGACTATAGTCGGGGCCTATGCACGAGCGCCCGCTTCGACGAGCGAAACGAGGCGAGAAGCGAGTTCTGTGTATTACCCTAGGGTTCTCTCGGGGTTATGTATTGCCTCATAAAGAGAAAAGATGTACACAATTGCTTATGTGTGCGACTCAAAATATAATAGGAAGGCTATGTTGCGAGAGGGTATTACGTTTGATGATGTGCTCCTGGTCCCGAGGCGTTCTCGGGTCTTTTCAAGAAAAGATGTTGATACCCGTTCGCTACTTTCTAAAAATATTCTTCTCAATATTCCACTCATTTCCGCGAACATGGATACCGTGACTGAAGCTTGTATGGCGCGAGCCATGGCAGAGTCGGGAGGTATTGGTATTGTGCATCGTTTCTTGTCCATTGAAAAACAAGTTGCGGAAGTTCGTGCGGTAAAGCGAGCGGAAAATGTCATCATTGAAGATCCTATTACCGCGCACCCCGATGTCACTATCGGCGAAGTGCGTCTTCTTATGAAGCAGGAATCTATTTCCAGTGTTCTTGTGGTGGATGGAAAACAAAAATTGGTTGGTATTCTTACTTCGCGAGATTTACTTTTTGAGGGAGACAATAGTCTAAAAATCGGAGCAGTAATGACAAAAAATGTTATTACCGCGCGGCCGGATGTCTCGTGGGAGAAGGCAAGTGCGCTCTTGCATAAACATCGTATTGAAAAATTGCCGTTAACCACAAAAGGTGGTGCAGTCGCTGGTCTTATTACCCTCAAGGATATTGTTAAAAAATTGAACAATCCACTTGCGGCGAAAGACAAGAAGGGACGACTGTTGGTTGGCGCAGCTGTGGGAGTAAAAGATGATACCCTTGAGCGCGCAGGAAAGCTTCTTACGGCTGGGGCCGATGTCATTGTGATAGACATTGCACATGGGCATAACGAACGGGTTCTTGAGACTACCCGCCTACTTCGCAAAAAGTTTGGCGAGAAAATAGAAATTATTGGCGGCAACATCGCCACCCCAGAAGCAGCCAAAGACTTGATTCGTGCGGGTGTTGATGGGCTTAAGGTGGGTATCGGCCCTGGGGCGGCATGCACGACTCGTGGAGTGACCGGTGTGGGGGTGCCCCAACTGACAGCCGTTGCCGACGTGGTGAAGGTTGCCAAAAAGCACAATATTCCCGTTATTGCCGATGGTGGAGTCAAAAATTCAGGTAGTTTTTCTAAGGCTCTTGCGGCCGGAGCATCTTCGGTGATGATTGGAAGTTTGCTTGCGGGGTGTAAGGAGTCTCCCGGAGCATACATTATGGATAGGGGAGTTGCTTACAAGATTTATCGTGGTATGGCCTCTTATGAAGCAGGTTCCGAAAAAGCGCAGATAGATGGTGGGGCTGATGGTTTTGCTCGTTCCCCCGAAGGAGCTTCAGGAAGGGTGGCATATAAAGGCGAGGCATCTATGGTTCTTGCTGACCTTGTGGGAGGCCTGCGGTCTTCTATGAGCTATCTAGGGGCCCGCACACTCAAAGAATTTCACAAAAATGCGGAGTTTATTCGCATTACCAATGCGGGGGTTGAAGAATCGCGTCCGCACGGCGTTGAATAGGAAAACAGCCCATTTCTCAGCGTTTGAGAAATGGGCTGTTTTTTTAATTATTCTTTGTCTTTTGTGTTTGTGTTAAACTCCTCCAAAAGATTGTGCGCGACCTCATGAGAGAGTTCTCGGGCGTTATTCACAAGTTGTTGGTCTTTTTCAAAATTGCGAGCAATTGCGTTGGAAAAAAGGTTTTTAGGATCTTTTACTACACCGGAGATTCGTGTTGCTTGATATATGTCTGGAGTTCCTATCATCCCACATACAACTTTGTTTCCCCATCTTTTTTCCAGTTCTTTTTCTATTCTCGCACGATCCCGATCCGAAGATATTAAACCAATAGTTGCCACGTCTGCCCTCAGTCCATTTTTCTTTATGGCGGCCATTAACACATCAACCGATGCGCCACTTGCTATGGTGTCTGTGGCAATGAGGAATTTTTTGTTGTCTTGCCGAGTATCTTTCTCTATGCGTGCCATTTGCTCATCAACGGCCATTTCTTTTTCTGCCCTTGCCGACAATAGAAGGCGGGAACTACCAGCAATAAATCGCATAAGTGGGGGTGGCAAGTCATTTTTTTTGTAAATTTCCCCGATGACCTCCCACAAAATAAGTGATGGTATTCTTCCTGATGCGTCATCTCCGATTATGGCCGAATATTCTCCTCGCTCAATTTCCGGGCGTAATTGCTCAAGTATTTCAGCAAGTGGCGTTTCCAGCTCTTTTATCTTGACCTGCTCGTGCGGTTGTAGTTTATATATCTCTTCGGGGTTTTTCTCTTCTCCTTGAGGCGTTGATTCAAAACTTGGATTTTTCATGCTGTATTTTTTACGACGAGCCCCGTCGCTCGCGAGCGACGGGGCAAGCGAGCGAGCCTGCCTCGCCGAAGCTTCAGCGAGGCGAGAAGTCGTATCAAAGGGTTAATAACCTTTTATAGCATGTGTTTTTGCCTTTGTATAGATATTGGCAAAGGGTATTGAGCTTTGTATTTGACTAGGCATAAAAAAATATAGTTGTCAAAAAATAAAAACAAAACCACTAGAATTGGTGGTTTTATTTTAAAATAGCCTTTAAATATAACTGTGGATAAGTTATTTACCTTTGAACTTATTTGTATTATGATTAGTGACATTATTGACTAACCAATAACTGCGAGGAGAGCACCATGACACCAATGATCAGGACGTCCGTCTCGGCGAAACGGTTCACCATACCACGGGTTGCACATTGTCCCGAAGGACATTGACGACCCTCCCGACCCCGAAGCATATGCAGAGGGGTTTTTTGTTTGGAATATGAAAGATTTTTTTGGAGAAAATTTTTGTATTTTCAATTCTTATGATGGGCAGCCGCTTCCCACGCAAGATTAAAAAGAGTTCTTAACGTCGCCGCGATCTCATTATTTTCTACGATAACTCCTGTGACGGTCTTTTTCTGACTAATTAAGGAAACTTTATTGCCGTAAATAGTGAGGCTTCCCGTAAAGGGGAATTTTTCTTTTGGCAAAAATCGTCGTTCTCGCGAACCTTCTTTTGGTTTTAGTAGCCCGCTTTTTTCGCTGGTATAAAGTGTCCGCATGGGAATGTTTTTAAATTTTTTATTTACTTTATCGCGATAACCATCTTTTTGGGGAGGAGAAAAAGCGTAGGCATCATCAAGGGGGACAAATTCTTCTACACTTTCAAACTTAGATTTAAGAAAATCATGGACCATGCTTTGGAGGCCCAGTCTTCCTTCAAAGAAACGGACATGTGGACGTTCTTCATTTGCCTCAAAAAGTGTTCGTAGCTGGGGCATGGTTTTTTCAAGTTCGGCAGACAGTCGCTTGGCTTCCTCTTTTTGCAGCTCTAGGAGGTTGGCTAAGTTTTCCGGTGGCTCTGCGAAAAAGTATGTTTTTTTGTCGCGCGTCGTTTTTCCCATGAGTCCTTTCCTTATAAGGGTTTGAATATAAATATACGTACCCGTTCTGGTGATTCCAGCACGTCTCGCTATTTTTTGGGCTGTTTCAGGGCCGGATTCTAGGGCGGCTTCGTAGATGTGCGCCTCTTTCTCTGAAAGGCCAAGTTTTATCAGCATTTCTTTAAGCATAGATACGCTTACTATAGTGTTAAAAAGGGAAACATGTCAATTCAAGAAAATCTTAAAACAAACTGGTTTGGACCCCTTCTTTTGCTGTCTTATATTTTTTTGTTACTACTTCTTTTGCCGTTTCCAGGTCTCTGATAGCTTGCGGGGATAGATTATATTTGTAGCGCAAATAATGAGCGAACTCGGGGAGGTTACTGCTATGACCTTCCACAATGCCTGCTTCCTCAAGAACTCCTGAAATAGGAATATTATAAAGTCCAGCAAGACGCACGATAACTTCAATACCGATAGATTTAAATATTGTTCCTTGCTCAATTTTGCATAAGTGAGCAGGCGATACACCAGCTTCGCGCGCTGCCCTTCGCAAGGAAAAGCCAAGGTCTTCACGTAAGCGTTTTAGGTAGCTTCCCAGTTGAACCATACGATGAGAAGAGGGGAAGGGGGTTTGTTTTCTTCTATTTTTTTGTTTCATAGTTTTGATAGTGAGAGAAAAAGTGTCTAATATTTATGACAATATTAGTATCAAACACATTTTTGGATGATTACTACACGCTTTTTGGTAGGATTCGTCGCTCAATAGTTTTCCACTTTTTGAAAATTGGTGTGGATAACTTTTGCTATTTTGAATGATTCTTTTGGCGTGTTGATTTAAATAAACAAACAAGGGTTGATGTTTTACTTTTTATATGCACATTAAAATAAGGGTATTTTTGTGTTTATTTAAAGTAACGTTTGTTTCTTATAATAAACATACAGATTTTTAAATACTTCTTGAGTTATTGCTGACCCTATTCTACTATTAAAGTATCGCTCCTTGCAAAGGAAACAAATAGCTGGTGTGGATAACTCCACAAATAAAAAAGTTGTCATTTTTTTAATGACATACGACGTACACACCGTGCGAGTACATGGCCGAAGGTGGAATTTTCTCCCTATACAACATAAAAAAATTCACCATTCCTACCAATACGTTCAATTCTCCTTCATCAAAGACCCCCCCATCTTTCGTCCATGTACTCGCGCGGTGCATCCGCTTCGCTTTCAACAATCACCTTTGCAAGGCACAGGGCGATGAATATTTCATGAAACATTTTTTGAGAAAGCTTTTTGTATTCCTTTCCTTCACGCTTACGATACTTGCGGCGTATTTTGCCTATTTGCAATATTCGGTTCAGCGTGATGAAGCCCGCAGGTTTGAAGACCCGCTTATCCAATATGCATATTCGGACGACAAAAATGCTTTTGTGGTTTCTGGTGGGACCGATGTTGAGATAAAGGGGGTCGTGTGGACTATGCCCTCTGTTGCGGCAAGCGCGCCGTTTCGTATTGGCAGGCATCCACTGGTATTACCGCTTAATGATTTGTTAAAACAAATATACGATGAATCCACGGATCTCTTTTCCGGAGTGTCTCTTCCTGAACTCAAAGAATTGATTAATTGTGATTTTTTGAAAAATGATATGGCCAGTGGCATACCACTTGTTGCTGAAGTAACTTATCGCCAAAGAGGAGAAGAGGGGGTGCACTCCGTTAAGTCGTTGCTTTATGCGGAGTGGCTTACCAGTGCAAATCCCTATATTGCAGTGTATGAAGAGCAAGCATCTTCCAAAGAAGAAGAGCATTTTTTGAGAAACGCCATGAGGGACTTAAAGGGAAAATTTGACCAATTGCGGCAAGGTAAGGCGTCGCGCCTCGCTTCGGCAGAGGAGTGTCATGGTAATAATGCCCAAACACATCTTTTGTAAAAGATTTTTATAAAACAAAACTATGAAATTGTTGATGGTTTTGTTTTAATCAGTCATTGACAAATTATACAAATATGGTACCCTTGAAAAGGAAACCTAGAGAATAGGGAGCTTAGAAGATGAATTGGGTGAAACGGTTGGTCAATTGGCTTGTTTGGGGCGATGAGTTTAAATCGCCCGAGGAGATTCCACAGGGCATTGATAATAGTATGCGCACGGGCGCGGAACTTCTCTTTTTTGCAAGCCTTATTCTGGGACATCTTTTTGGAGCATTGTTGCTCATCAGGCAGTTTTTTCCTGACAGCAACTTTGCAATTCCTGTGGGATTGCTTCAGATTTATATAACCATCGCTGGTGCCTTTGCGACAGTAAACCAGATTGATCTTTGGTTCACTTCAAAAAAGCGCTTTCGGAAAGGTGAACGGATTTTTATTTTCTGGCCGGTAGTTATCGCCATCTCGGCGCTAGCTCACTTCTTTTCCAAGGGTATGTATCCTTTTGCAGCAGCAGAGCTTAAAGAGATTGCTATCTGGATTTCAGGACTTTATGTTGCGTCTAAAGCAAGTTCTGGTATTAGAAAGAAGACATTAGATAGGGCACAAAATATATCTTGACATATTTTGATTTTTTGAAGATAAAGCCCCGGGTATTTTTGCCCGGGGCTTTTGTATTTTCAAGGTTCAACCTCGGGCATGTTTTTCCACAGGTTTATCAACAGAAAAAATGAACTCAAAAATAAAAAATGCCCCAAATGGGCATTTTTCTGTTGATAAACCTGTGCATAAGTAGCACCGAGGTTGAACCTTGAAATAAAAAAGCGCCCACACCTTATACAAAGGTGTGGGGCTGCTCTTGGTCGGTCGATTAACGATGGCGGTTGTAGCGGGCCTGCTGGGTGGCCCCGAAGATTCCGAAGCCAGTGCCGATGATCATGCCCATTTGCTGGTTGGCGATCGCCGCCTGTTGGGCTTCTTGGTGCATCCGGATTTGCTGTTGGACAAGCGCCCATTGCATGTCCAGTTGCTTGTTTGCGAGGGCGAATTGCCGATCGGTATTGCGGTCGGTGTGGCCCATCTGCCACCGCGCGATTTCTTGCCTGAGACCGAACTCGCCTTGGGCGAGTGCGATCTGCTGTGCCTGGTTTTGGAACTGGGCGCACATTGTGTTTGTTGCGACCAGTCGGTTCCACGCGTTCAGGTCGGTCGCGCTCAACGTATTCGTGTTGAATGCACCACAGGGCGTCTGAACGGTCTGCGCGTTGGTCACCGTGGCGAACCCGATCGATACCGCAAGGGTAACGAGGAGTCCGACGATGAACATGAATGCGCCTTTCCGAGTCTTTACCATTTATTTCATCCTCATCTTTCTAGGGGGCCAGTGCGGCCCGGGTGAACGATTGAAGTTTCAACTCAACTTCTATGTGTATTATATCATACTTATAGCCATTTTGTCAAGTCTTTCATGGGCAAAAAAGCATTACAAAATATGGCTAAAAATACAGTTCTCCCCATATTTTTCCGTAAGGAGCAAATTGACAAAGTGGCACGGTTTTGCATAATGGTCGTATTAGATAAGTTTAGGTGGAAGGGCGGACGCCGCTTTACCTAATTGGCTTTTCTAAGGTTCGAGTATTATTAGAAATTTCAATACGCTTTTTTTAGAGAGAGAAAATTTTTCTAAATTGAGTTCTGTGTAAAGTGGCGTACGAAGAAAGAAATGGCGGGGCACCTCGCCAAATGTTTAAAGGGAATTGGAATTGTTCAAAGTGTGGTGCGGCAATAACCGAGCTTCCCTTTGAGCCAGATCCGGCTCGTTCCGACCGCTTGCAATGCCGCGACTGCCATATGGCAAATCGTGACGCAAGGGGTGGCGCGGGTCCTCGCAGAGAGCGTCGCATGTTCCAGGGTAACTGGTCATGTAGTGCTTGCGGGGCAGGTATCTCCGAGCTTCCGTTTGAACCTCGAGAAACCGGCAACCTCATGTGCCGAGACTGTTTCAAGAAAAATTAATCTTTGAAGCAAAAACAAAAATCAGTTCGATTTCAATCGGACTGGTTTTTGTTTTTGCATTAAAAAAGCCGTCACGAGGACGGCGTTTGCAGGACACAGGGCTTTTACTTTTTTTCGTAATCGCTCATTGACATTGGCAATCCTTGGCGCAGTTCATCCAGAGAACTTTTATCGGTCATTACACCCCTCGGTTCTCCAAAAATCACTCTTCCTGCCACCCTAAGAAGGAATTTGAGTAACAGCATTTTCTTTTCGGCCTTTAGCGATAAAAGGAAGTCAACAGTATCTTCAACTCGTACCAAGGCGCAGCTTCTCAATTCTTGTTCATCCACCCGCAACGCACCGTTACCGTTCCACGAGAGGTAAAAAAAGAAATAGCGCTTGCCCTTGGTGAATCCTTGCTCATCCGGTCTTTCGTCGGGAGCATCCAAGTCTTCTGCGCCAAGAAACTGGATGAGGGTGAGATTAGTTCGGTCTATACTGATTTTCTTTTTGATTTCTCTGAAGAGGGCATCTTCCGCTGACTCGTCCTCGTCAATACCTCCTTGAGGCAAAGACCATTCGTATCGTTTCTTCGCAGATTCCAGGAGAATCACTCGTCCTTTCTTGTCGGATATGATTGCAACAGCAACGGGCTGGTATTCTTTCTTGTTCCAAGCATCTTGGACTAGATTTTTCAAGTCTGGTATCATGCGTCAAAATCCTTACTGTGCAACGAACATAGCTAGGTCTTTTCTAGCACACTAGGGCATACAAAGGCAATAAAGGGTATTAACCGCTCCGACTGAGGTCGGAGCTCCCATTTTGTGTTCGCTTCGCTCACACTTTCCCGCCCTAAAGGGCGGGGTATTAAACCCTTTGATACGACTTCGCTCGGACGAAGTGTAAGCAAGCTCCTCCTTTGCTCCTCGTTCGTCATAATAAAAAATCCTGCATCTCACGAACGAGAAGATGCAGGAAAGTTATTTGGAAGCTTTTTCTATTTCTATCGGGTTACGATACATGCTTCCCGAAATAGTCTTTTCGTAGGTGCGGATCCCCGGATATCGATTATCCAGGGTTTTCACGACTCCGTCTTTAGGGTCGCGGAACGCCGCAAACATGTGCCACCCACCAATGAATCGGCTTTCAACAACCACAAGCCACGCTTCAATACCTGCCGACCGTAACAGGTCGCGGGCGGTGATGGCGAAGCCGTCACAATCGTCTTTAAATTTTTTGCCACGACGCACCTCGTTCGCATATGAACGTTGGTCGTCCCAAACATTAAATTGAATGATGTCTGGTACATACACGAAGGATTGGAACATGGCAGTGGAGATCTCTTCCGGTGTTGAGAGCAGAAAAGTCGCCACATTGCTACGGGGCTGTTGCGCATTTACCGAATGCACAACAAGAAGGAAAAGGGCGGCGATGATCGCCGCAATAAGCAAGCGAAACATCAGAGCCTCCTAATGAGATTTCAAATAAGGGAAGATTCCCCATCTATTTGAATTATATCATATTTAAGATGAAAAGTCAACTTTTTGTTGTCGGCTCTAATAGTTGATGAGCGATTTGAGCTTGTATTGTTTAAGCTTTTCACGTCCTCCAAGAGGAAGCTCCAGGAGGAACCCCGCGCCAATAATATCTCCACCAAGTTCTTCCGCAAGCTTGATCGCGGCATCTGCCGTGCCACCCGTGGCGAGCACATCGTCAATAATAAGTACGCGTTCTCCCTTCCGTATAGAGTCTGTGTGCATTTCCAGAGAACCTGTGCCGTATTCCAAGTCATGTTCGCGGACAATTTTTTCGTAGGGCAATTTTCCTTTTTTGCGCACAATAACCATTCCCGTGTGTAGCAAGTAGGCAACGGCGGAAGCAAGAAGAAAACCTCGTGCGTCTATGCCAACCACTTTGTCGGGCCTCGCATCTCTAAAGAAATCTGCAAGTCCTTCAATCGCTTCACGAAAAGAATCTTTATCTTCAAGAAGGGGGGTAATGTCTTTAAAATTAATCCCAGGGGTTGGGAAGTTTTCAATCTCTCGTATTTTTGCTTTAAGGTGAGGATATTCGTTCATTATTATTTATTACGACGAGCGAGGAGCGAAGGGGGAGCTTGCTCACACTTTGTCCGAGCGCCCGCTTCGCCAAAGCTTCAGCGAGGCGAGAAGTCGTATCAAAGGGTTAACACTCTTTATTATTATAACAGGTGTTTTTGTCTTTCGGGTGCATAAAAAAGGTCCGGCCACAAGGCCAGACCACTTCTATGATGTTAATTAAATATTACGCTTCAGGGTTGTTTGATCTTGGGACAGAGGAGAAGAGGCGGTTTTCTGTGGCAAGTGCGTCGTCGGGCAGTACAAGTCGGCGCACCTTATCAAGTTCTTCCTTTGGCACTTCACTTCGGTGGTGCATAAGATAGTGCGTGGCAAGACTGTTCGTTTTTGTTTCTATAACAGTTTCGTCTGCCTCCTGTATTTTGACGAAATGATCTTTATTGTCGCTCCATCTTCCACATGCACACATGTGAACACCGCGATATGCCAGATGACCTTTCCGTGCATTGCGAAGCGCCGCGGACATCAAAATGGTGAGTTCATCTTGAACTAACGTCTCGCACGTCTTTCCCAAGGGCTCTATCATAAGCAAACCGTTCGGGTCTATCATTAGGTTCTACCGTTGCTCAATAAAAACAAAATATCCTTTGTCGTAACCATAGACACCCGTGCCGTCTCCGCTGACCGCTAAGATGCGAAGGTTTTTATTTTTCTCCAGAAAACCACTTACGGCGTTTCCGAATGTAGCAGCTTCACGGCAAGGGAAGTAGTACACACCCTCTTTGTAATCAACGGGGCGACATCCATTGGTAGTCCCAACATTTTTTTGGTCTTCTTTTTTTGCGCATCCCATAAGGGCAAAAATACTTACCGCAAAGAGCATGAAGAAGATTCGTCTTTTGGTCATTGGTGTCACTTTCTGCGTTGAGAGAGTCTAATCTGAACAGGAGGTTACTATATAAAAGACAAGATGTCAAGCAAAAACGTAAAAAGTCAATTTATTCTATTGTAGCCACGAGCTCTTCCCAGCTCTTTATCAGCTTCTTTGCGGTTCTTCCTTTCGGAATTTCAAGATAGGGTGTGTGCAAAAGAACACATTCTACACCAACTTTTTTGGCGGAAAGATAATCATATACATAGTTATCTCCAATAAGGACTGCTTGAGATTTGGGAATTTTCATTTTTCGTAAAACTTTTTTCATTATTAAGCCCTTTCCTTCCGGACGAGGACGCGCTGTATAGATATAGTCAAAAAGCACATCGAGTTTAAAATGATGTATCTTTTGTTGTAAATGCCAATCCGCTTCTTTTTTGGGATGCGGATGAGTGGAAAGTGCGATCAGCAGGAGCCCGTCTTTTTTTAGTTGCTTTAGAATTTTTAAAATTCCAGGAGTTACTATCAGGAGCCTTAAATACTCTTTTGGTTTTGGAGAGCCCTCGTATATCCAATGGGGCTTTCGGGACCACCTCGTGCTTTTGGGATACCAAAGAGTGCCGTCACCGTCAAAGAAAATGATTTTCTTTCGTTTCGTCATATATAGAGAGTATACCGTATTATAGTTTACGAAAAACAACCCCATCGTTCACAAACGACAAGGTTGTTTTAAAAATAATAAATTATCTATTGAATCGGTTGTATACCCACCCAATCGCGTAGCCAAGCACAAACCCGCCAACGAGGTGCATTGCCACTATCCACCACAAGCCATTCCATGAATAGGAGAAGCCCGGGTGAAGTCCGCCGACTGATTGTACTGTTTGGTCAAGAAAGCCAGTCGTAAGCGACAGGCCCATGACGACCAACCACAGTCCGCCAGAAAGGGCACCCAAGGTCATTCCCAAGGTTTTAGGACTCCATTGCATAATTGATTTTCTTGAACGAAGCGATTAGAAAATCATCACCCACGCACATAATTTACAGGACTATTGCTCCAAAAATTTGTCTGCACAGACAAATTTTTATTTTCAGCACGCTATTAGTTGGCGTGGCAGTGTTCTGAAAATCTATGTTCCGTAAATTATATGCGGGGTTAATAAAAATATATTCGCTACGCTCATTATTTTTATTAAAAAATCGACCCACATTAATCTCACCTTCAATTAGTATAGCATTGCCCGTGTATTGTAAAAAAATCCTCATCCACCAGATGGGGGATGAGGACTGGTTTCTTTTTGGTATGGGTTCCAGTTGTGGACAGGGCATTCGTTGCTTACATGGTAGGTGCCCTCTTTCCCGTCCCACGTATCGGGAGGTGGGTTTTGGCAATCGCATCCGTCATTTGTCGCGAGGAATGTCATTGATGCTTCCTCACATCTTCGGATGGTTTGGCCAACTTTAAAGCCACTGACGTGAAGCTCTTCGGCAAATTCTTCGGGGTGCCATAATGAAAAATGCCCTCGTCCAATTTCTTCGCCACTCGTGCTCGTTTCCTCTTCGCTCGCGTGATAGTCATGGAGCACAACCAGCAACAATCCATCGGGCTGGAGGAATCTTCGGAGTTCACAGAGGACATTTTTAAGATTTCTTTTGGGTTCGTAGCTTAATGAGCAGCAACACCATAAGGCATCAAAACTGGCGTCCTTAAATGTGAGATTTCGGAAGCTCATTTGCGTAAATGAGATGTCGGGGTTTTTCTCTTGAGCCGCTTTCACCATTTCAAACGAAAGGTCAATGCCATAGTACTCAAATCCGAGGCCCAGAAAACCATGCACATATCGTCCCCATCCGCATCCGACATCAAGTACCTTTTTGCCTAGGGTATGTTTCCCAAAAAGTTCAAGGTCTGAGACGGGGTCTCCGAGCGTACTTTCAAATTCGTGTCTACGCTTGGCCACTAGGTCTTGAGATTTGCGGTTTAACCGCTCGGTAGATTCCAGAGAAAGATTCATGTGCCACCTAATCCTGATTTTCTGTTTGTGAGAATAAAATAGTAAAGACAAAAAGTCAAAGAGCTTTGTTGACAGAGAAAAAAAATAAATGTATTCTTACGGTAGATTTTCCGTATAGCATAGTGATTCAGGAAACACGGCATGTTGACCCCAGAAGCTCGTCGAGGGCAAAAAAATATTGAATCTTCTCAAAACGATTTTGATATTGCTCTCAAGAAATGGCAAATTGCATTGCCAGGAAAAAGACAGAGATTTGCTCTTGGGGTGCTTGCTAACGCACAATCTATGGGCAAGAAACTTATAGAATTGGTGGATATTCAAACCGCCGATGCCATCAGGAGTGATGCTGCCATCTAAATAAAAAATAAAACCGCCTTTGGCGGTTTTTGTGTGCTATTTTTATTGATAAAATCCTTGTTCCAGCATGTCGCCCGTCAGACAGAGAAGGCGCCGTGACTCTTCGAGCTTCTTTGCTTCAAATCCGTTTGTTTTAATCCATTTAAGCGATTTCTCTATTGCATTGATGCCATCATTTAACGAGAGTTCTTTTCCCTGGTAGTCAAATATTTTTATATTTTTCATTCTTTCTCTGCCCTTGGCTTCTCCTTCTTTTGTATTCCAGAAAGCCAAGTCACTATGTCGCGGTATACCAAGCTTTAACTGCATGACGTGAGTGAACTCTTCTGACCCGCCGTTACTAAATTCCCACCCATCGCACATATGCATTTCCGTGCATTTTTCAGCGATGATGCTCAGCCACAGGGCCTGGAAATGTGTCTGCTCCCATTCTTGATGCACGGGCACAAGGTCTGCCGGATACAATATCGGAAATCTTACTCGCTCTTGCAGTTCTTGCTCAAATTGCCATCCTAACAAATAGTTATGGTCAATCGCGGCTTTCATCTGGAAGGCTTGAGGCATGGACGGTTTCTCTAGTTTGAGTTTATAAAGAAAAATTCCAGATGTAATGGGCACGCTTATATATGCCAGTTTGGTCGAATGAATGGCTCGCAACACTCTCATTATGTTGTGAACCACAACCGTTTGGGGGGAGTCATTGGCGAGCCAGACGGCTGTCTTATACTTGAACCAAAGTGAATCTCGCTCTAGAATGATTTCTTTGTTGGGCATGTATATGTACCAGCGGAGTTTTTCTGAATAGAAAGTATCATTTTCCGTTATGATTGTCAAAAAAACATCCCGACTATTAGTCGGGATGTTTTTTTGAGTGCTTAGACTCTGCTGACATTTACGGCGTTTGGTCCCTTAGGACTTTCACCGACTTCAAATGTCACCTTGTCGCCTTCGCGGAGATCTTCGTATGCAACTCCCTGCAATTCTTTGGAGTGGAAAAAGAGATCTTTTTCCTCACCTTCGCGAGAGATGAACCCGAATCCTCTGTCTGTAAGACGAGCGATAGTTCCTTCTGCCATGTATAGTTATTTAGAAACAACGTCAATGCGTTTGGATAATAATGGTCAAATGCGTATACTGCAGGTAAAAAGACACGACCTCGCTTCTCTGTCAGTCTCGATTTGATTGTTCTATCTTAGCATATTGGTTAGAAAAAGTCAATAAGTACCTCTTTTCCACACATATATTCTTTAAAAAAACAAAAACCCCGGGTTGGCGCAGAAAGGCGCTAATCCAGGGTTGTGGCATGTCGTTTATCATGTTTTGGCCCGACAAATGCAGGCCGAAGCATTTTTTTGAATCTTTTTCCCTTGATGCGGAGCCCCGTTCCTTTGCAGGATGGGCATTTTAAGAACCAGTCTTTAAGCCGACTTCCTTTTTTGATGCGACAGAGGTGTCCGGACCCGCGACAACGTCTGCAGGTTTTTATGCCAAGCCACATTTAGTGCTTCTCCCCGAGTCGCATTTTCGCGATCTCTCTAATTTCTCTATTGTTGTCTTCAAGATTGCTTGTTTTTTCTTTGGGCAATTCTGAAAGTTTTTTGAGAATGTTTTGCGGCGTGGAAGGGTTGCCCGCAAGTCCGATGCGCACTCCCCATGAAGTGCTCTGGACAAAAAGATGCTCCAAAAACATTGGTGGAGTGTGTGGGTTGTTTGCCAAAGCAGAAGAGACAATGCTTGATGTGTCATCGCTTCGCAACGCCCTAGTAATCATGCGAGCCAATAGACTTGACGGGGTTTTTTCATTCAACGCAACCGAAGCGCGCACACCGAAATCGCTATCGGTGCTGAGTGCCCTCAGTGTTTTAATGGGGCTATGTTTGTTTGACGCGACACGAGCGCGGATGAATTTGTCGGGATGTTTTGCAAGTTCTTGGAGTATGTCTGGATCGGTGGTTGTGAGCCCCAGCAGATATTTTTCTGGGTCAGTCACCATGCTTAAACCTCAAGTGTGAAAATCCCTTTTTCGTACAACGCCTGCACCAGTTTTTCTCGGTCCGGATTAAATTGAAACATCTTTTCTTGGATTTCTTTTCCGTTCAATCCCTCCTTCTTTCCAAACTTTGCGTCCACTCGGTGGAGCGCATCATAGACATCGGCCAACGCAACGATCCGCCCATATTCACGAATGAGAAGCTGTGTCGTCTGTCGGTATTTATGCAAAAACGGGGGAAGTTTATCGGGGTATCCATCTTCTTGAAATCGATGGTGCCAGAGGATAATTTCTGCCGACACGTCAAAACGTCCATTAATCATGCGATAGCCGTCCATCACGTGTTCTTGCATTGCGGTTTGGTCTTCGTCGCTCCAGCTATCCGTCTTTCCTAAAATGGTGAGCGGGCTTTGGCACTTACCGAGATCATGAAGTGCTCCCGCAAGAAGTAATGGTTTTTCTTCATGATAGAGGAAGGTGCCGATTGCTTGCGCCAAGAGTGCCACTCGAAGCGAGTGAAGATAGTGGAAATGAGTTACGGAGCTCTTGCTTCGGAGTGGTGCAAGGAAATTTCTCAAATATTTTTGATTGATTTCACTTACGCCGAGCGTATTGCAGGTATCCCAGAATTGTTTTTCCACATCAGTCAGTTCATCCTGGATAACGCGCGAACGCTCCGTGGCCGCTTTTGCTTCAGCTTCCGCGCGAGGCATATACGTATACGCACAGCAGGGATTAGAATGAATTATTTTTCTTCCTGCCATACTATGGCAGGCGCACGGGCATGGACCGCTGGCAAGACTTCCGATGGCGTGGACGTGCGGCATCTTTTAGAATCTTTCGTTGTTTCAAATCTGTGCTAAATGTACCATTGATTTTAAAAATGTCAAATTTGTTTATATAAAATAAAAACCCGGGCAATGCCGGGTTTGGGGTCTGAAAATGATTTAGAACAGAAGAAAAGGTCGAACGAGCTCCATGTGGTTTTGCGCCCACCATACGCCACCGCCAACACAGCTTGCAACGAAGAGGCCAATGAGTGCATAGCCAACCATACTTTGAGCCGGTATTTCAAACGGCCTCTCAATAAGGTAGAGCACAAAAAATGTACCACCGATACCGAGGAGTTGTGGTATGTCAAATACAGACCCAATGCCTATTGCGACCATTCCCGCAAGGATAGTGATAATTTGCATGAGGGGATAGGATGCCCTATTGTAGTACCATTTGCTTGACGCAATGAGAAGGCCGAGAAAACCAACAAAACTGCCAAGCCAAAGTGCGCCTTGCTCAAAGACGTGAATATATGGCACATCTTTTCCCACAATTCGGAGAGCAACAAATCCAATAAGTGTAAAAAACGCGGCAGAGGTTGCGCTACTCAAAGTATCCTTATCGCGGAAACCGACAACATAGCCACAAGGGATAACAAATGCGGAGAAGCCAAGCATTCCCATGAAGGCCGCGACCGTGATAAATCCGACGTAGTCACTTTGGTAGAAAAGTGCGACAGCGCCCCAGACTAAGAATAGGGTCCCAAAGAAACGCTGATAATTTTCTTTAAGTTTATGCACGATACTGGTAATAACGAGCATGGCCCCCAAAAGTAGGCAGCCGCCAAGGAGTGGCCACACTTGGTTTGTTTCTGATAGCCAGTATGCCCAAACAATAAGACTTACACTTGCTAAGTATCCCAACACCTCATAAACTTCTTTCGGGATATATTTGAATATTTCAAATAACCAACCAAACCACCTGAACATTAAATAGGCAAAGCAGATTACGCCAACCACAATTGCAAACACCCGAAGCACGTTCATCCATGTTATAAAGCCAACGGCAATCTGAAGTCCCGTGAGTTCCGTACACACGGCTACTTCTTGCGCGAAAGCGAAGGATGGTAGAAACAGAGTGCCTAGCAACGCAAAGACTGTGGCGACAATGTGCATTTGGGCGCACTCTTTGTCGGGTTAGACTAAGAGGTTTATATCATAATAAATTATTATATCAAGACCACAAAGAATTCGTTTTACAAAAAAGACGGGGCATCAAACCTCGTCTTATGCTGTATGAAATTCTTTATTGGGAACATTGTAGACCTCGTGGAGCAAGCGCTCTCGCACGCTTTCCAAATGGCAATTATATTTATTGAGCACCGCTTCGTTTTTCTCTTGGGCGAGTGCGAAGTAGTGCTGTACCTCTTCAGCAAAATGTTCCCACATAAGGGTTGAAAAAATCGCGCGCGCATTTTCTATCGGGATTCTTCTTCTCATGCCTAAGATGCCACCAACTCTATCAACCATCGTCAAGAAAAAGAATTCTTCTTTTTCGAGCGTTTCTTTTTTGATATAGAGTCCAAATCCACGGCTTTTGTATGCTTCGTTAATGACGAGCCACACTATTTCTTGGATGTGTTGGAATAGCAAATGTGGTAGCGGGCTTTCAAAAAACTTTTCTGATTCCTTTTTGGGGTCGGGGAGAGGATGAAGAATATCTTTTAAGAATCTTGGTATATTCATCAGCTTCCAATCTTTCTATATTGAATGTGACGGACTGAGAAGTGACGGACTCATTTTGGCACGTTTGCCTGAGAGGGTACGAGGGTCACCCCCTTGAATATAGTCGGGACTTCCAACATTTTGAGTAAAGTTTTTTTCTTGTGTGGAAAAACCGCCCCAAAAACCAACTCCGATTCCAATGAAAATTACAAGAAGTAATGCGAGTGTAGGCACGAGTTAGCTTCCCAGCAGCAGCGTTATTTCTGTTTTATATTTAAACTAAAAATATATAAAATGTCAATGTTTTTTAAATTTAAAAAAACCGACCGATGGTCGGTTTGAACACATTATCTCTGTGATTTCTTTAACTCAAGATTATAGTTATTCATAAGGGTGAGGAACCAGAGTATTCCAAAAAACAGGAATGTGCTTAAGGGGATAAGCCACCCAAGTGACATAAAGATGCTGAAAAGAATCAGGGTGATAACAAAAAGAATCAGCGAGAAAGCATTGTCCCCGAATATCTCTTCTATGATGCCAGCTATGGCTAAAAAGGGAAGTCCGCAAATAAACAACAAGACGTCACCGGTTTGTTTTGCCCAAGCAGGAGCATTAAAGATATAGTGACGATAGAACGCTTTAACGAGGAGGCTCTCCTCAATTTTGTTTTCTAGTGAAGACCTTAGTCCCATTACCTACAGTCCTTTTGTATTTCTGAAAAAGAAGATAGCACCTTTAATTTCTCTTGGCAAACAAAAACCGCTTTGGGCGGTTTTTTCTATTTAGGTCTTTGCTGGGCGGCGTATCGAATGTCTTCCACCCCATGTGTAGGAGACCAAGCGCGAAATGGCTTGAGTTCAGGAAGCGCTACATGTATAACTCTGGATTTTTCTGGATTGAAGACAAAAAGTGTTACCGGCAGAAAGCTATTTGTCATCGCAGTGCGGATTGCCACAGGGTCAGCCCTATCACGATGGCCAACCCTTCCGGTCCCTATTTGAACAATGGAATATTCTCTCGCTGGTTCAGTATGCCAAAGGAAGTCCATGCCAAATCGCACAAAATGGTCTGCGTTTTTCCAGCCATATTGTCCAAGGTCATGGCAGATGAGCATGTGCACCTGACGTGAATCGTCAAATTCAAAGCTAAGTACCGCCCCCAACGTAATGGGGTGAAGAGTCTCTATTTTTTTAACAAAAGGAAGCCCAATACCTCGAACATCGTTAAGGGTTGTGTTCATACCGATGATTATATCTCGCTTATTGTTTGGTGAGGTGATGTCGCTAACCTCTATACCAACGATCATAATATGTCTCGCGTACGGTGGAATCTAGGAAGATTTATAGCATATATATGAAAATGTACAATAAAAAACCGCGCAACAAGAGTCGCGCGGTGTCTAAAAATTTTCTACTTGAAATATACAAGAGCAAGAGTGGTGGCCATTGCTATTAAAAGTCCAATAACGAGAAGGTTGAATTGTCTGTGGCGACGACGAAGCTCTGTGCGTCCAGGTAGATTTTGTTGCTGGCAAATACGGCAGACTCCGTCTCTATAATGTATTGCATACCACTCTCTTTCACAATGAATACAAATTTCTTTGCGCTCATCTTCTATTTGAGTCATCGCATATATAATGTGTTCGCCGAGCGGGTCTTTCGAGGTTGGCTTTTGCACTAGTTTTATTTCTCCGGAATTTTATTTGCCAGAAGTTTTGTCATCAAGTTCTGAGGGGCATGCCCACTGCGTGGACGCCAAATACCATTTTTGATATCGTTAGGCAAAATCATCGTAAATGGAATCGGCAAATTGCCGTTTTGATGTCTCCACATACTTGGGTGACCGATGTCAACGATCCGTACTCGTGCCATTGTTTTCTCCAAAATGTTTCTGTGGAAAAAATAGCACATAAAATATTTTGTGTCAAGTTTTTTTATTCTTATAATAATCATTTTCGCAAAATAAAATCCCCGAGGCACTTTCGCGTGCGTCGGGGAGGTGGCTTTCATTGCCGAACAGATATGCGTCGCAACCCTTCTTTTTGAAGTCGGATTCCGGCCTCTGTGTTCATGAGCATCTCTTCGCGGGTGAGATAGCCAGGAATGCCACGAGTGATTTGGGATGCAAAATTACCCATCACGCCTTCAAGGCGACCGTCATAATCAATTCCAATTCCAGTAAAGACTTCCTCCACCATCTCGTCGTGGTCAACCACGTGCGCCGTGCCGGTCATCATATTGAGCACCACTTCGCCTCGTTCAAAGCGCACACGGCACCACTCGGGATATTTTTTGATAGTGAGTCGGCGAGTGCCTTGAAAATGAAATGCGATGCCGTCATCGCGTTTGCCCACCATTTCGTAGTGGTCAAAACTGTCGTGTAGTTTCCACGCATCAAATCCTGCAATACCAAATAGAAAGTTCATAAGATCTACTTCGTGATTCACGTGGTCAAGCAAGAGACTGCGCCCGTGCTTCCATTCTTTTGACGGAACATGGTATGAGAAGTCAAACGCAAAGCTAAGGACTTTGCCCAGCCGGTTTTCAAGATAGCTTAAACGATCTAGTAGCCAAAGCTCGGGCCTGTCGAAGCGCCGGGGGTGGCATGAAGTCAAGGCAAGCTCCTTCGTCTTTGCGAGGTCAAAAGCGGCTTCCAATCGTAACATATCTTCGCCGGGCACCATAAGTGGCTTTTCGCAAAACACATGTTTGCCAGCCGCAAGTGCCATTTCAATTTGCGCCAGATGATATTCATCGGGGGAAGAGATCAATACGGCTTTTAGTCTTTCGTCCGCCAACAACTCTTCAATTGTTTTTGGCTTTTTGATGCTGGGAATTTCTGCCATCGCGGAGGCATTTGGGTCCCACACACTTAATGTCAAAAAATGCTTATCGTAATGCTCAGCATGATGTTTGGCATGTGTGCCACAACCGATGATTCCCAATGGTATTTGCATAAACGTTGGCTCTCTCTCTGTCTTTCTGTCTAGACTTAGAATAACACATCTGTACGATTTTGTAAATGAGATACATAAAAAAACGGCGATGACTGCCGTTTTTGTTGCTAGACTACTTTCTATTATGACAATTCTCTTTCTTTGCAGGCCACATGTACATGGTCGCGACTTCTGTGGCACTCTATGTGCCTGCGTATATTCGCAGCAAGTCGTCTCTGGTCAACGCTGACCCACAAGCAGTCGCATCGAGCGCTTTTGCGCGTGGGGCGATGACTGATAAGTATGGTCAGAGTACATGCATTTCTCCAGTATCCCAATGTTTCCTCTCCAGTAACCCCTGCGCGTTCCTTGTAGATGCTTTCTAGTGCTCGCAGAAAAGCGAGCGCACACCATCCTCTGTCTAAGAGAATAAGAGATTTTAAGATGCGGGTTATGCGCAAAAAATTGTGATTGCCGGGCGTTAGCCAGTTTTGAGATTTTTGTTCAAAATCTTTTGTTCGTAGCACATGCTCGAGCCCAAACAGGTCTCTCTGCGGCGCGTACTCAAACCCATAAAAATTAAGCAGCTTCTCAAATGCGCGTATCACATTTTCTCGCGCCTTCTTGTTGCTTTTGAGCGTGAGTATGTCTTCTTCCGTCAAGATTGGTGCGAGGACATTGAACGCGCTCGCCCCGTTTAGGGGGAAGAGCCATTGAATATAGTCGTGTACCTCTTCTAGTGCTTTGTCATTCCACGTCAAAATATCATCAAACATTCTGCCCTGCACATCGGGGGCTTCTCCAAGATAAAAAGAAACGAGTTTGGACTTTGTTGCGTTGCTCATTCCACACGTCTTTTCAGAAAACTAGTGTACATATAACCACTTTGTTTTTATTTTGTCAAATTCACCTCTCTATTTTGTAACGGCCGTACTACGATAAATCTTTTTTTCCACGCTTTAAGAAAATCTTCTGCAGAGATAGCTATTCCACCCGACTCTTCGGCTGGGTCGTTGTAGTAGATGGTGTCACCTTGAATTCCATTTATGACTACGAGGTGGGGGATGGGATTCTGCGGGTCTAGTTTGTAATGCACGGATGCAATGACTGGGCCGTCTTTTAACGCTGTTTTAAATTGAGCGAAGGCGGTATTTGTATCCACCTCGGAGAAGTCATAGGTCGTGCCATCCAAGTCGTAAGGGCGAGCGAGAAGTACGAGGTCTTTGTGAATCCACCCGGCGCCGTTTTGAAACGCTCCTTCGGCAATACCCTCTTGAAGTAGTGTGTTCACCGATACAACTCCCGGTTTGTAGTATTCAATAATCATTGCGAGGTCTGCGACACCACAGCCAAGCTTCTGCCATTCAGGTGCAGTAATATCGCGAAATTGAGAGTAAAAGGGGACTTTGGGAATATCTATGCTAGCTATTTCGGGCGTGTTCTTCGGTGCTAGTTTTGGTGCTGGGGCTGGCGTAGAAATGATATTTGGAGTGGCATTATAAACAGCAGCGCTTACGGAAGCGTTAGGGGGGGTGCCCGATGTGCTCATAAATAAGGCTATAAGAAAGGATATATATGACATGGTATAAGCCGAGACTATACAATAAATCGGCAAATACCGCAAGGAGGCGCCTTTTTGTGTTTTTAATCCTGCACGAGCACTCGTGTGCCAATATCTGCCCAGATATAGAGCTTTTCTGCTTGTGCGGGGGGTAGGTTAACACATCCATTTGAAGACGGCTTTCCAAAATTTTCATGCCAGTAGGTGCCATGGATTACGGCACCTTGGTGGGTGAAGTATAAGTTCCAGGGAACTCCGGGAAGGTCATAAAACTTTTGAGTGATGCCTTCTATGGGCCCCTGCATATAGCGACTTGGTGTTTTTTTAAAAATAGTGAAAGTGCCTCGGGGGGTGGGCGTGAGCTCAAGCCCAGTAGAGATGGGCTCTTGCATAAATAATTCGTTGCCTTCGTAGGCGTAGAGCGTTTGTTCGGAGCGATCTACGACGATGCGTTTGGTCGTGGCGCCAATGACTCGTGCGATAAGATTGCGCTCACCTTCATCAAGGAGTACTCGCACAAAGTCAGCGGCAACATACCAGTCGCCCTCCACGCGCTCGGGATAGCGGATTATTTCATCAAAGATAATTTTATACCACGTGTGTCCGCCTGCCTGCCCGCCAGCGTGCGCAGGCAGGTCGCGTTCCACTTTGCCGCCCACTCGGAGCACCACGCCATTTCGCAGTCGTGTCACTACGAGATATTCTTCACCGGGTCCGGAGCGCACATTGAGGCATTCCCCATCAAATAGTGGTCCACAGCCGTTCGTGACCTCGATGTATTCAAAGAGTACTTTTTGAATAGGAAGAACAACTGCTTTTTCTCTTGCGTTTTTAGGGGCAACAATAAAGACTTCTTCTTGATTAAGATAGTGTGCGATATCAGAAGTTTTTTTCTTTTTTTCAGCAAAAGGGCCAAGGTTGAGGCCGGCCATTATTATGATAACCAAAAGGATGAAGAGCGCTCCGCCCAGAGTTTCTATGGTGCGCCAGCGGTGCTCATGGAGGAAAGGCATATAGGTAAGTATATGAACTTTCAATCATCTTGGAAAAGCACAACTTTCTTGAGAATAAAAAAGCCGCTCCTTGGTGTTTGGGGCGGCGCATGGAACATTATGTATTTGAATAAAATTTTCTTTTTGAAAAATCCGGTAAAAAGACATCACTTTCGGCCACTCTTTCTGCCTGACCTGGTGTCATTTGCCTGAGCAAGTGCTCTTTTTCCCAGAATAGGGCAAAAGGATTTTCTCCGTATATTCTCTCGGCATCCCAAGACGTAGGAAGAGGGTCGCTCTCTTTATCACACAGAAACATGATGGTCTCCGTTAAGGTCAGTCACTATGAAAATAATAACACGATTGTGCCAATATTGTCAATTTATGCCAACAGATTTAAGCTGAAAAATCTGGACTTTCTTAATAATGTATTGTACACTCTTTCGTGGCTTTCTTGGAGAGTGAGAAATGCAAAATCGCGCCAAGGATTACATTGATAAAAAAATAGACACCACGCTCATTCGTCTTCCTGGAAGTCCGTTTTGGAACGTGTTTAAGCGATTTGGCAGAGACGAAGCGATTGCTCTTTTGGTAAGTATTGCTGGAACAATCCTCGTAAGTTTTTTTACGGCTTCCACCGTCATTCTTGCCTTTGCGGGTCCAATTATTGAAAAAATCGGATTTTTTCCAGCACATATATATGAAGCAGTGGTTCTATACCGAAGTACCCCGATTGCAGAACGGAAATCTTTCGCGAAGTATCTTTCGGGGGCCTTCAAAGATGGTTCCGTGAGTCTTGCCGAGGATATATTTGTTCATGACCCAATCTATGTTCTTCTTTTTCTCTGGCTTTCACTGTACTCTGGAATACCCTTATGGCTTATTACTGCCTTTAGTTTTGTGGTTGCGGTTGCTATTGTTGCGGGGCTTGAGGTTGGATTAACGGAAATTCGTTATATGTTCTTTAAAAAACAGCTGCTCGGTGCTGGTTTTGGTATTGACAGTTATCGTGAAGCACGCTTTTTTATCAGTTCCGGAAAAGAGGCAGAAGTTATTATTAAAAAACTGGAAACAGGGTTTGGTTTAAGGGTGTCTGAACGCCTTGAATATCACGACACCTATTTTGAGAATACATTGCCACAATTTTCCGGACGAATTCCGATTGTGCGCCTTAGGTCTCGGACGTTGTCTTCTCGTGGGTATAAAAACGCAGAGTCTTTTGGCCGGATGCTTTTAACGGGAAATATGCAAACAGTGCAGATTGTCTATATACGACCACAGGAAGAAAATATAAAAATGCTTGACCAGTTTAGATTTTTTTCCACCTACAAAGATAAATTGTATTGGTTTATTAATGCAGATACGATGCCTACTTCAGTCAACGAAATCTCTGACCAAAAAATCAGAAACATTCTTCGTGTTGATAAAGAAAGCGTGCGCATCTCATTTCGGCGGACCATTATGTTTGACGAGACCAAAACACTCTATGCGTCTATTGATACACCACTTGATAGGAATCATGAGGGTTGCATTATTGAACTTAAAGTCCGCACCAATCCGACGCTTCTTTTGTCCGCCATGCGTTTTATGATGATGGAGTTTCCTGTTACCCACACAACATATACAAAACAAGAGCTGGCTCTTTTCTAGTAGTGAATCCGCACATTGTGCGGATTTTTTATTTCACGATGCGTAAGGCAAGTGGGATAAAAAAGTTTTATTTTTGAAAAATTCGGCAAAAAGAAAAAGGTTTCGTTTTTCACCATTTCTTTTTTATATTGCAACTTTAGCGTATATAGGTAGTCGGGTATTCAAATTCTAAGGTTCCGTTTTGGCACAAACCTTCTTGATGTTCAATTTTTAGCTCTGTTGCGCTGGTTAGATCAACAAGAAATCGCCCGCTCAAAGTACCTCTCTCGAAATTCTTATATTCATGGTTGCCGTCGTTGTCATAGCAATAGATGGCACCAGGATGGACGTCTTCAAATTTTCTGTTTGTGCTTCCGGTGGATGTTGTTTTAAATACCCATTTCGTTGGCTGCGGCACAACAATTCCGCTGATGGAAATAACGGAAACATCCGCAAATCGATTGCTTGGTCCGAAATAAAGTAATTTACCCCAATCTGCGGGTCGTGTGGGTGATGCATTTCCGATAAACCAGTCACCCGCGAGTGTCCCAAGAACGTCATGCTCAACAGTGCCACACGAACCGTTTGCCGTTTTTTCAAGTTTGGCCGTGAGCTCTTCTTTGAGCGGCGATGCAAAATAATCAAAAGGGCAAGTGGAGTGTTTCGTCCTAAATCCATGTCGCGAAAGGTTTGCAAAAGCATGTGTTACTCTGGTGTCCCATGTACCAAAGTTAAAATTACCTTGGATCCTTCCGACTGTGCCGAGCGGCGTACCTGCTTTTACTGGTGCCAGAAGAAGAGAGGGGCATGAGCCACTACCAGAATTGGTAGATTTATATGGACATGGATACGCGTCTATAAGGGCCTTCATTTCTGCAGAGAAACTTTTGACGTGGTCAACAATACCATAGACATCTTTGCAGAACGCATACATTATGACGTGGTCTTCCGGGTCTTGAGTTACACCGCCATAACGTGGATTTAAGAGAATAATCCACATATCTCCCGGTGCAACAAGGGGCGTAGTTTGGGTTGTTCCTTGTCCGGCAACTCCGATGTACGTATCCGAGCTAATACTTGCCAGTGTGTGTTCTGGTGGGTTTGCCGAGCCAATGGGCTCTATGCTAGTGATAGAGCTTATTGGAACAGGGGAGACTGTCATGAGAGTGCTTCCACACGTGGGGAGTTTTGCTCTTTCTTTTTCTGAAAGAATTTCCCATCCAGGACGATTCGGGTCTCCAGCGATACCGTCTTCCTTTTGTAACAGGGGAGTGGTGAATATATTTTTGGTAGGGGTTGGCTCTGTGGTGGTCAATATCTGTTTGTCGCCCTTCGGGGCAATTTCTTTGGTATCAGTTGTGGGGACAATTTCCGTGCTTTCAATCTTTATATCCTCAAGATTTTTTGCCGTTTGTGGTGAGTTCGTATCAGAGTGTTGGTACGCTAATGCGGCGATGATTACTATCCCAATTGTGATGAGGGCCCCCGGAAGAGCAAATACTTTATTCATCGTATTATTGTAACAAAAATTTTCTAATAGAAGAATTTTTTATTACGGCGAGCGAGGAGCCCTGTTAAATCCTGCAAAGCAGGAAATTCCGCACGGCGGAATTACTTAACAGGGTCCGAGCGACCTGTGGTGACCTGTCTTGAGTGGCA
>Ga0209542_10002475_pt1 | contig 41239 bp, 52 predicted proteins | sample RifCSPhighO2_01_FD_184028 | JGI IMG/M metagenome (GOLD analysis project Ga0209542, IMG submission 184028) | Soil microbial communities from Rifle, Colorado - Rifle CSP2_plank highO2_0.1 (SPAdes) (version 2) | ecosystem: Environmental > Terrestrial > Deep subsurface > Rock core/Sediment ... | reverse complement strand
ACAGTTGTCCCTCCCATCAACCACCAAATCCGAATCGCTATCTGCAACCGTTGGCTTAGGATCACACTGATCACCTAAACCATCGCCATCGCTATCTGCTTGATTAATATTAGGAATACCAATACAACTATCAAACGCATTATCAATACCATCATTATCATTATCTCCATCAGAAGGATCGCACACATCTCCAAATCCATCGCCATCTCCATCTTTCTGCTCAGGATTCCAAACACCAATACAATTGTCCACCCCATCATCTTCTCCATCATCATCAAAATCTCTATCACTATCATCAGGATCACATGCCCAATCAACTCCATCCAGATCAACATCAACTCCTTTATCCTGTAAACTACACCTATCAAAATCAAGCACACCATCATTATCATCATCAGGATCATTCCCATCAGGAATCCTATCAGCATCATCATCCCGATCAGCATCTAACGGCACGCCACCACCAATATTCCCCACAAGCGGAATCGGAAACCATCCACCCCCCACACCAAACGGATCATCTCCTCCGCCAGAACCAGAAACACGACTATAACAGCATAAACTATCATCTCCCTTCCCACCACAACGCTCATCCGCCGATCCCGTCTGTGACGTTCCAGAAGCACCGCACGCAGCAGCAGACATACACGAATACTGATACGATACACCTCCACTCTCTAGTACTTTATCCGGACAACTTAACTGTCCACAGCAATCCGACTGATCTCCCTGAGGAGGACCCGGCCACGAAGCAACTTCAATAACACTGTAAAATCCCTTTCCCGAAGAACCCATAAAAGCATCCCATTGAGCACACGTAGCAGGAGAACAACTCCCCGAACCACTGCAATAACTCGGCGCAGAAAATCGCACGCACCCTGGTTCAAGATCAGGTTTTGTAACCGCAATGCACGTACTCTGACTCCCGCATTTAAAATCAGTACACTTCGTCCCTCCTTCACATTTTCCCGGATGTGTCTCACCCGCAGCAGTAGTCGTCCCACACACACCATTTCTACAAATGTTTTTCTGACACAGCTGATCACTAAATCCCTCACATCCCAATTGAGGACCATATTCCAAATTAACAAGAGTACATTGCCCTTCTCCATCGCACACCGCTCTCTGACATACAGGAGCACTTAAATCAGAACTACAATCAGTACCTTTAGAATACATACGAGTAGGCTCACACTTGTGACTCAATAAATTACATTCATTCACTTTACAACTAGTAGTTAGTCCACAATCATCATTAGTAGTACAACAATAAGACAAACATTCATCATCACTACAATCTACGTTCCCATCACAATCATTATCAAACGTATCAACACACAAAGATTCGGTATTCTCATTTTCCCTAAACTGATCACAATCACTATCACCACAATCAAATACGTTATCACAATCATCATCAAGTTCATTATGACATAAATCAAAGCTATTTTCTGCATCCGCTGTTTTTGTACAAAGAGTATAATGGGAAGCAGCCGACACTAGAGTAATAAACAAAACAAAAAATCCTAAAAACAAAAACACCAATCGTCTCATGCCTTTCCTCCAAGCTCAAATTCCCGCACGCACACACGCATCGCCGGAATCTCCCGCAACAAATCACATTCCCTCACACTTTCCCGAGGCATCCTGAGCACACAATAATCAAACACAGTCGCCATAAGCCTCTCCCCCGAAAGAGGAGAAACATACTCCCTTTCTCCCTCCTCAAAAACAAAATTCGTACAGTACGCTCTATCATCTAAAAGCACACTCGTCTCAATTAAACACAAAACCTCAATCTCCCGAGCACTAATTATCTTACATCCCTCTCGATCTTTCCCAGCAACCGCTCGTTCAAACAACAATTCATCATGTCCCATAGCACTCCCCAAAAAATACCATGAGAAAAAGCCAAACAACACTAAAACAAACACAATCAACAGAACAAAAAATAACACTCGCCTCTCTTCCCGCATCAACACAAATAACGACGCTACTTTAAAAACCTATCCCGTAATCCTATCATTCAATTCCCCAGCAACATTCTCAAGCATTTTCTCCTTCACATACTTCTTCCATCCATAATGACCTAACACCCATCCTAATTTCACAAGAGCAGTCTCAGCCAGCATCCCTTCCAAGAAAATAACACCAGCATCCTGTAAATCACGTCCATTAGCATATACCCACGGATCAACTCTCCCAAAAATAGTCTGAGGAGCAAAACACACAATAAATCCATTCCGAATATGCTTCTTCAGAGCAGGAATCCACGAATGTAATGAATCAGATGCAGCTACATGTCCCAATCCAGCAGCCTCAATCACCACACCCTGGTATTTCAATACATAAAAATCTAAAATACTCGGATCCTGCCCAGGATAAAACTTCACCAGCGCAACCTTATCACTATACGTATCGTCAAGTATCACCCTCCCCCCTTTTCTTTTCTTATAACGTCCCATAAACTCAATTCTATCTGAAAAAACCCGCGCAACAGACTCTGCATTCACAGCCTTAAACGCATCCCGTTTTGAAGAATGCAATTTCCGTGCGGACACAGCCCGCAAAGCATAGCAATAATCATCACTGCCAGTCGCATGTCCCACTAACAAAACCTCCGCACAATCAGACAAAGCCATTTGCACCGCACACGATAAATTCAAGTGCGCATCACTGCTTGCTCGATCAATGCTCCGTTGTGAGTACGTTAACACCACTGGTTTGTTCAAATCTTGCAAGAAAAAAGACAACGCCGCTCCCGTATACGCCAAAAAATCAGTCCCGTGCGTAATAATAATTCCATTAATATCGTCTCGATTCAACATCTTTTCAGCAATCACCGCAATCTCCTTCCAATGTTCCGAGCTCATACTCTCAGATAAAATACGAAACGGCATAGCTACTTCCTTAACAGCCACCTTCTGAAACAACTCAGGATATAACACAGCCATCTCTCCAACACTTTGCACTGGCTTCACACCTCCCGTTCTCGGATCAAGCCTACTCGCAATCGTCCCTCCCGTCACAATCAATCCTATGCCCTTTCCTGCACCCTCCTGTTTTGCTTGTCTCCTCTCGACAACCATAAGCTCCTTATATTTTTTAATAATTCTATGCCTTAAAATATGCTCTCTAGGAACACCAATATTATACCCCGAAGGCAACTTCAACAAAACAACAGAACTATCAGAACTCTCTAATACCGTTCCCTCCAGCTCCTCATGTGCCAGTCGAAAACGAACCAAATCTCCAACACCAAAATCAGCCATATACGTTCAATAAATCAAAGCTATAAAAACCTTTAGAGAAAAGCCATAAAGAACATAGAAAAAAGAATAGAAAAAAGAAAGGTTTATATACCCATAGAGTAGTGACAAAGTTGAGATAAAATCATGACAAGACCAGGAGATATACCAATAGAAGAACGAGTGAACGCAGGAATAAGTGAACTCTCTGAATTTTTCCCAACCAGTAATGGAGAGAGAGACGCTTTCTCAGCACTAACCGAAACACCATATAGAGCATGGATATACCTAGGAAAAACAAAAAGAACTCCCCATGTATCCACACGCCGAGATCATAGATATATACAACCAGTTGAATTACCAGAATATGTTATAACGCAAGTCATAGAATTAGAAGGATACACCTGGAACTATAAAACAAGCAATGAAACAGCAGAAGATAGACGACGTGTATTTACCATAAAAGACCAACTCTTAACACTAGATCTTGATGAAACATTATCATGGCTTAACGCAGCTAAGGATACCCCAAGATATGAAGAAGTAAGAAAACAACTAGAAGAAGAAAATGCTATGGATAATACCAATAACCAAATAATTTTACAATTAATGTATGGTCGATACGAAGACGAAAAGCCCTTGCTTCCAAATCTATCAAAAAAAATAAACAAACCAGCAAAAAAAGAGTCTAGATAGGGAGTAAGTACATGGAAGCTCCAAAACAAGGATATACTATAAAGGAATACACTCCCAAAAACGAACCATTCTATATTGATATAAATGGAGAAACAAAACTATTCAAAGCAGCCTACGAGGAAAGGATACCAGTAATGCTTAAGGGCCCTACAGGGTGTGGAAAAAGCAGATTTATAGAAAGAATGATGTTTGAAATTAACAGAGAAAGAAAAAATGAAAGACTACCCCTAATAACCGTACCCTGCCATGAAGATCTTACAGCTGACGATCTCAAAGGAAGACACCTGCTAGATGGTACCTATCAAGATGGTCCAGCACTTATCTCAGTAAAAAATGGAGGAATCTTATATTTAGATGAAATTGTTGAGGCAAGATCTGACACAACAGTCGTAATTCACCCCCTCACCGATCACCGAAGAATACTCATTGTAGAGAAGTTGGGAAGAGTATTTGAAGCCCCAAACTCATTCCTGCTAGCAATTTCATATAATCCAGGATATCAAAACAAAACGAAAGACCTAAAACAAAGCACGAAACAACGATTCATGGCAATCAACTTTGATTATCCTCCAGAAGCAGAAGAAAATAAAATAGTAACGCATGAAGCAGCAATTAGCGAAAATCAAGCAGCAGGACTAGTTAAAATTGCACACAGTGTGAGAAATCTAAAGGGAAAGGGTCTAGAAGAAGGTGCAAGTACACGGCTGTTGGTGCACACAGGAAAATTATTAAGAGCAGGAATACCGATAAGAGAAGCCTGTAACGCAGGAATTCTTAATCCTATAACCGATGATACTGATGTATACAAAGACCAAAGAGAGGGAATAGAAGACATCATATCAAATTATTTCAAAAAATAAAATGAAAAAACACAATGAAAGCAAAAGAAGTCCTAGAAGAATTGGTAGGAACCTCTCAAATAAGTAAAGAGGATCAAAGAATAGTAGTGGAAACACTAGAACAATTTTACAATTTAAACCATACTGAAAAAGAAGAATACAGTCCAGCAGAATATAGATTAAAAAGAACAGAGCAATTTTTTAGACAATACGAAAAAATATGCTCCAATAAAGAAATTTCATGGAAAAAAGAAAAAATAAAACTATTCGTCCAAGCAATACAAACCGGTACATACATTGCAAAAAGGCCACATTATATAGATCAAGATCAAGATAGCCTTACACGAGTAGCAGCCAGAATAATAGATACTGCAGAAAAAAGAGAAAGACCTCTAGAGTTCGTTTCAAACTGGATTACCGCACTCTCTCATTTAAAAGAAATACCTTCTGAAGAAACAACTGAGCAACTAGGAAAATACTTAAGAGCATCAAGCCAACACCTTACAGTATATCATTCTGGACATGAATATGCTATAAGGTTACTAGCAGAAAGAGGATTAATTACACCATTTGAAAATCTACTTTTCACCATTACGCAAGATGAAACTGAAGAAAATACCGAAAGAAAATATAACGTTCTAAGAAAAATAGTACCAGAAAAAAGAAAGAAATTAGAAGAAAAATTTACGAAAATGCGTAATGAACCAGGTACAAATCAGGCACTCTACACACTCCTAGAACCGTTGAATGGAAAGGAAAGCTCAGCAGTAATCACTATAATTCATAAACTAACAAATCATGTAGATAAAGAACCGGGGAAAAGATTCGTAGAAATAACACCAGTTCTAGAAAAACTAATCAAGAATCATCCAAATATTTTATGTTGGATCGCTAATGGACTAGGAGATATAACTGTCTACGACACCACCTATAATGGATCATCAACAAGAGCTTATTTCAGAGCAATAGAAAACGCGATAGAGAGAGAAAGTCCAGAAGAAGAAAGAGAGTTTAACACCAACCTCATACACGAAGAATTCAAAGAAAGGTTAAGCCCACTATTCAAAGGAAAAAGAGAAAGAAATAAAGAAGATATTGAACAAAGGTCAATTCAGATGATTGAACAATTAAGCATGTTATCAACTCCCAAAAAGAAAAAAGCAAAAAGACTACTAAATCTAATAACTAGCACCTTGAAACCTGTAGTTAGACTCCAATGTGGAGATCATTCTATGACCACAAGCTCGGCAGTAGAATACATCGTAAAAGCTCTTGAAACTAATCAAGAAAGAGCAGAAAAGTACATTACATTTTTGATTGAAGGAGAAAAGGTGCTGCATGAATAAAGAAGATAAAGAAGAGCCTTCTAAGTCCTTCCTATATGCCCCATTCGTACTACCTCATCTTCCAAAAATAATAAAAAAAATAGATGAGCCAACATGGAAAGGAATAGTAAATATTATTACAGAAAAACATAATAGAGTATATAGAAAAAACAAAAATGGTGGCTGCCTTAATGAAGATCCAAACAAAAACGAGATAAAAGTTCAAGTGGCAGAATTTACAGATAGATTTCTAGATTCTCTAGTTAACATGAATGAAGAACAAATAAAATATACCATCTTAGAAGTTTCAAGAGTAGGTACTGCAATATCAGCAAAGGCAAGAAGTAAAGAAACCGATCTTGAAACAATCATTGTAAAATCCATAAAAGAACGTGGTTCGCACTTTAACGAAAGAGAACTCTCAAAGTTACATACATTGCTATTTGAAATGGTCCCTCAAGAAGGGAGGTATTCATTCGAAGAAGAAGAATTTAACAAACAAGTACAAGGAATACAAACACTACCAAGGCAGTACCAAGAAAAAGTAATAGATATAGCAATAGACCTAATAAAGAAAAATAAAGACATTGAAGAAATAGAACTTATGGCAAAGAAAAAGAGGGTTTTAAAAAGTTTTATTGAGGCAGCTAAAAGATACGTACCTATCTTATCAGACAGATTTGAAGAATGGGGAAGAAAAATAGTGACTGAGACAACATCTTCTGAAGATATAATAAATCGCTTAAAAGATACACATGGGTACTTCAATGAAGAGGTAGAAAACGCAGCGGGAGGATTACCGCTCTCAAAAATTCAAGGGAGATTAGCGGTCTATATACAAGCTCTAACTGGTAAGAGTGTTAAAATAGAAAAAAGTGAAGGAAGCGGAAAAATAACCTGCTCATTCAATGGAGACACATTTTTCTTCCCGCTAAGTATCGAAAAAGGCAAAACAGAAGAAGGAAATTACGGAATATACAAAGCCCTTGCCTCGTACCAATCGGGAGCCGTGCTCTATGGTAGCTATAATCTTACTAATGAAGCAGAAGAAAAAACAACAGACAGAATAAGAGAAAGACCAACACTTACTGATATATTTAAAACATATAAATATCCACATGTGGCTGCAAGTCTTTTCGAAAGTCTAGAGTTAAAAAGAATTGATTCTCGACTCCAAGCAGAATTTCCAGGTTTACAAGAAGATCTGGCACAGTGTAAACAAAGTATAATCGGAGAAGCAAAAGAAAAAAAAGAAATGCCTTTATTAGAAAGAATAAGGAATCACTTATTGGTGCCAAAAAAAGGGAAAAAGACAAAAGATGTGGAGGAAATACTAGATAAAGAAGCAGAAGCTCTAAAAGATGAATCAACCACAGTCAACAATATAATAGAGATGACCAGAAGAATATACAAGAAATTAGAAGAAAAATACGATTTAGGAAAAGAGACTCCACAAGAAAAAATACTTGACCTAGAAATAAAGATAGAATCTGATCAGAGAGAAAATACTGCTCTCATAGCCTCTCCAAATGAAGCGTTCGCAATAGGAACAAGATATAGATATCCAGAATGGGATTACAAAGCAGGAAGATATAAAGATAAGTTTGTTCAAGTAGTGCAGACAAACCATCTAACAGAAGAAACTGGAAACTATGTAAAAGAAGTAATAAGTAGAGACCCAGAAGGAATTAAAAGATTACAACACCTCTTCGAATCACTAAAACCAGAAGAGTTAAAAAAGAGAAAGAAGCAGGTATCAGGAGAAATTGATTTCGATGCGTTAGTCCAAGCGAGGGCAGAAATGAAAGCAGGCATCACTCCAACAGAAAAGATATTTATTAGAGAATATAAGAATCAAAGATCGGTATGTTCATTAGTGCTAGCAGAATCAAGTGGGTCAACAGCAAAATTTGTCGATATAAGAAAACCAAGTTTAAGAATCATAGATTACATTAAACACGCACAAATTTATTTCTCAGAAGCAATGTCTAAAATAGGAGATCCCTACGCTCTTGCTACATTTTCAGGAGAAACAGAAAGAAATGTTGAATTCTATCTAATAAAGGGGTTTGAAGACCCATACAATGAACAAACAAAAAGAAGAATAGGTTCACTCAGACCCATGAAACAAAACAGAGATGGAGCAGGAATACGTCATGCTACGAACATGTTAAAAAGACAGCCTCAAAAAACAAAATTGCTTATGTATGTAGCAGAAGGAGCACCACATGATTTTGATTACGAAAGAGAATATGCGATTGAAGATGTAAAAAAAGCGATTATTGAAGCAAAACAAGCCGGATGTATTCCGATAGTGATAGCTGCAGGAAATAAAAAAATAGAAATGAGACCGATAGCTGATCATTGTATATACCGAGAAATCACCGACCCAAAAAAACTACCAGAACTACTACCCTATTTATACAGAAAAGTAACGTTATAGATTTACTGTTTCACACACAATGTATATCGCTCTTCCCGAGCCACAGCGCTATAACCAGAAGTACACGAACACCCCTTTGTCAAAGAATCAAACACCACCGCGCTCCCCGCCCTCTCACCACACTTCCCATTCTCACTCACACGATACCATCCCCACACCGTCTCAACTCCTCGTGGCCCAACTCGACATTTCTGTACACCCTCGGTATCAGCTCCCCAGTAACACCCACAGCTAATAGCCTTTCCATTCACAGTCGTCCCACATCCAAAGACGGTACTTCTCCGACTAGCTTCTACCGAAGCGGAGCTAGCAGCAGTACAACTCTCCGCTGTCGTAAACGAAGTACACAAGGGAGTCTGTTGAGATCCGGTAGTACCTCCCGAAGATGTTCCGCCCGATGCAGCACCAGCCAGCCACTTACCCGCAGGAACCTTCTTCCCCCCCGGTAAGCTGATAGTACCGAGTTCACAATGTCCTGCATATACACCCAATCCCTCAGAAAACCCACCACTAACAAAAAAACGTCCCAACTTAACACTACCCGAATCGATAGCATTTCCCACGGGAAGGCAATGCCGCTCAACAATGCCCTGTTGCAAAGGCGACTCTCCCGTCGCGCTCACCGCCCGCCCATTATAACACATATCTACTAAATACACAACATCACCTATCTTATAACCAAACGGTTTCTCAAATACTGGATCATAATAGCCTTTCCCAACCTGCTCAAAAATCCCATCACCATCATCATTGAAACTAAAACTAGATGCGGGCACAGCAACATAGCTTGCCCTGCTCAAATCATATCCCTTATCCTTATCTTTACAATAATACGCACCATTCTCTCCTCCCGAAAGCACATCCTTAACCTTTATTTTCTGCCCGCCAGTCCACAAACTGACCCATCGCCCAATCCGCACATCCCGTGTCTCCCCCCTACTCTCTCCACTACCTCGTAGTGTAACACGTGCATCCTGCGCAACACAAAAACCACTTCCTAATTGAGTAGAGGTATACCGCACACGCCCTAGTCCAGTAAAATCATACCGATCCATTCGTACCACTTTCTGTTCAATCCGAGGATACACAACAACACTAACCCCATCAATACTAATACTCTCTCCCTTTCCCACACATTTGTCAGGATATATCTTCCTAAAATCAGGATCCTTATCTACAACAAGCATAGGAGAATACACCGTATTGTCTTTCCCCGAAGGCCGAACGCCCCAGTCATTATATCCATCGTGATTAACTACTTCAATCTCAACCATCTCTTTATCTCCCAGTACGTCCTCAAAACTTCTTCCCGTTTCTCGTAAATAATGTTCTACCTGCATTTGATAACTGCCTCCAGTAGCAAATCCCGTAAACGGCCACAACGCAGACACCACACTCAACAATAACACAACAAGCACAATAGAAAAAACAAAACTCCTCTTCATCAACAAAAATACCCAAAGAACTATTTAAATCCTGCGCCCTCTTGATACTCAACAATAAATTAATTCGCAACAGTTACTCTCTTCTCACTTTCAATTTCTGGAGAGATTGTTCTCTTAGTCAACATCCAATCAAGTTTAACCAAATTAGAAACAAACTGATTTTTCAAATTGAGTTTATAATAATCAGATTTTCCTAGTCTACGAGTTTTATACACAACACCAGAAAAAATAAAATGAGGAAAAAAGAGCTTAATAGAATTATAACTTACATTACTTTCTCGTGCTATCTCAGTTATAGGAAAATCAAAGAACTGATTATCAATGAGAAAATCCAATACCCTCAACTGAGGAGTGTCTCCAAACTGCTCCATCATCAGCGATTTGTTTTCTTTTACTTTCATTATAGTACTATTTCAATCTCCATCTTTTTAAATGTTTCTATTTAGTATTCTTATATTTCAATAATGGAAACATTTAAAAGTAAAAGTAATATCTATCTCTATGAATCTAGAATTAGAGAAAGCGCAAGTTATGTTTAAGTTAGCCAGAAAGAATAATTGGGGACATCGATACGACAGAACAGAACATTTTAAGAGATTTCAAAACCTGAACGATATAATAAAAGAACTTTCAAAGGAAGGATGGTTACTCCTCTATAAAAAACCAAATTACCTAGGAATTTCTTTAAACACACAACACAAAAAAGAAATTGTAGAGCTCATAGAAAAGAATATGCCACACATCAAAGGAATAATAGGATAAAAAATTCAATCGCATCTACATGAGCCCAGGAAGAATCGAACACTCGAGTGAATACTCACGAGAGTTCCCGCGGAGCTTTGCTCTGCGAGGATCTGAAGGTTTACCAACCGAAGAGAGAGATTCTGACGCTAATGAGCCCAGGAAGAATCGAACTTCCGTTCTCAGGTCCGAAGCCTGATGTTCTATCCACTAAACTATGGGCCCTATAATAAAATAGTAAAACCCTATCTTTTTAAACTGTACTCTTCTCCCGTACTAATGAAAAAAGAAGTTGCAGCATTCGCCGCACTAACCGGCACCATTATCGGCGCTGCATTTCTAGGCATACCCTACACCGCACTAGAGGCTGGTCTCATACCCACCATAATAGAAATAATCTTCATAGGCCTAATCATTCTCATAGCCATGCTCTATCTCGGAGAAATAATCCTTAGAACACCAAAAAATCACGAACTCGCAGGATACGCTGAACTCTACCTCGGGAAAAAAGGAAAATATGCCATGCTCTTCACCATCTTCTTCGGCATTTACTCCGCCCTCCTTGCATACTTAGTAGGAGAAGGTGAATCACTCTCCCATCTCTTCACCGCCTCTTCCTCCTACTCCCTCCTCTTCGGTCTAGCCTTCGGTCTCGGCATAGCAGCCTGCACCTACACGGGAATAAAGTTTCTCAAAAAAGGAGAACTCGGAGGAATTGCTTTGGTCTTCCTCTTATTCCTCATTATCATTATCGTCTTTGCCCCGAAAATAACACTAGCAAACATCCCTCCCACCAACCTCTCCAAACTCCATATACCCTTCGGAGTCATTCTCTTCTCCTTTCTCGCCTTCTCCGTGCTCCCCGTCATTAAAGAGATTTTAGGTAAAAAAACACAACATCTAAAAAAAATAATTATCTCCAGCTACCTAACAGCAATAGCCCTCTACATACTCTTCACCATAATAGTAATTGGCGTATTCGGAAACGCTACACCAAAAATAGCAACCATTGCTCTGGGAAAAATCTTCATCATCCTCGGTTGCATAACCATGTTCAACGCCTGTCTCGGTCTCTCAATCGCTCTAACTGAAATATTCCATCTCGACCTCAACATACAAAAGAAAACCGCATGGATCCTCACCACCATTCCTCCACTCATCGTGTTCGCCTTCCTCTCCCTCATACACAAAACCGATTTCATCCAAATTCTCTCAATCGGTGGTTCAATAACCGGAACCCTCCTCATCGCCCTAGTAATCGCCATGCACAAAAAAGCAAAAGAAAAAGGAACCATAAAACCTTCATTTTCAATCCCACACTCCAATTATGTCAGTTGGACAATCATATGCATCTGTATACTAGCAACCGCATTACAAATCTATTCATTTTCCTAGCAACCCCTCAAGTAACCGTCGAGTAATCGCATAATCAGCTCGCTTCTCAGTCTTTTTCATAACCGCACCTAGCAGAAAATTAAGAGCATTAACATCCCCTGCTCTAAAATCACTCACTGCCTTCTTTTCCTCACTCAAAACACTAGCAATCACCTTCCCTAATTCCTTCTCATCAGTTATCTTCCCCTTAACCGAAACACTCGGATCAAAACTACGAGGATAAAATTGCTTCAAAAGAGCCTTTCCCTGTAACACTGTAATCTTCCCCTGTTTCACCATTTCAAGCAGCAAAACAAAATGTTCCACACTAATGTCTACCTTAGCAAAACTAGCCTCACGCTCATTGAGTAATCTAAACAACTCAACCGTCACCCACGACAAAGCAAACTGCGGATCAATCTTCTCTGCAACCTTCTCAAAAAAAACAGCAACATCAATATGCTTAGTCAAAAGCGCCGCAGAAGCACTATCCATCTTATACAAACGCATAAAGGTAGCTAATTTTTTCTCAGGATCTTCAGGAAGACGTTTCTTCAAATCCAAAATAAATCCTTGCTTCAAAGACAAAGAAACCAAATCAGGATCCCGTATAAACCGATAGTCAGCTGCCCCTTCTTTCTCCCGCATGCTCATTGTCCTTTTCTGCACCTCATCATACCTTCGTGTCTCCATAACCACCCTCTCTTTCAGCTGTCGCTCAAATTCATAACGAATCGCTCCCTCTACTCCCTCAAGCGAATTAATATTCTTCACCTCAACCCGCTTCCCACCATTAACACTCACATTCACATCTACCTTTATTCCTGCGTCACTATCTACTGCCTTCAAATATGCCAAGCCATGCAACAACTTCTTCAACCAATCAATTACTTCCTCTCCAGTAGAAAAATCAGGAGCAGTCACAATCTCCACCAACGGCAACCCCGAACGATTATAATCAATCTCTCCCGTATCAGGATTCCATGAAGCAGGATCTTCCTCTAAATGCATCTCAGAAATACTAATGCCATGATACTTCCCAGAAACACCAACAGGCGTAGCACCCGTCCCCGAAAGCGTATTTTGATACCCCTTGGGCAAATCAGGCCACGAATAATGTTTTCGTTGCCAGGGTAAAAAGTCATTAATCGTACATCCCAGCATCAACCCAATGCCAACTGCCTGTGAAACAGCTGTCTTATTCGGTCGCATCGGCTTCGCCCCGGGCTGTCCCGTGCAAATAGGGCAAATATGGATATTCGGTTGCAATCCCTTCTCCCGAGATGCCACACACTGACAAAACAGTTTCTCTCTAGTCACTAAATACGTATGTATCTCCAGCCCAATCATACCTGAAAAAGCTTTCTCAACCTTCTGTAACGACTTCATACCCTTTCTCAAATACGTAACTATAAAAATCTTGCTCACCCACCAAATACATGAAGGAAAAAAGAGAAGAAGCAAAAGAGAAAAATCCCCTCAGAGAAACGTTTGGTACTCTAAAAAGGCCAAAAAAATCCACAGAACAGCTACTAAAAGAGATTGACAAAGAATGTTGGGATGAATAACAGATATGGAGAATTCGGTTGATTAAGTTACCATTCGTTAGAATTATCCAGACAGGGAATTTGGAACAAAACGTAACTCAATTATCCAAATTCTCTGTAACTATGGGGATATAGAAACCAACACAGCTCTACTCAAGCTTTTTCTGCTTTTCCTTCTTTCGCCGTTCAAACTCACTAATCTCCTTCTCCCAGTAATCAAGAAGATAAGACTTTGAACCATCGTACTCTTCTATTTTTTTCCTATGCTCATCAATTCTCTTTTGCAAGCTACTAATAGACTTTACTACTCGTTTCTTTGAAGCCATTGTTCCTGCCTCCTAATACCATCATAAATATAAGAATACAATCGCCGAGCTTCCAAAGTGGGCAATCCTTTCTTTCGAACAGAACTAGACTTCACTCGCACATACCCCTCATAAGCCTTCAAAGATCCCCCAATCCGTTTAATAAGTGCCTTCAATTCCCGATTACTCCATAGTTTCTTAGCAATAAGACAATCGACTATATACGCTTCTCGCAAACGAAGTACCAATGAATAAGCAAACGCATCATCACTCATACCTTTCCCCTCATCCAATCGAAGTGCTTCCTCAATAACAGCAAGCATCGAACGAGTAGAATCAATATGCCAGGATAAATTATCCTTAGTCAAAGCAGTAGCTTGAAAGTGCTCCAAGAGTGCAGCATTCAAGACTGGTCTTCCCTCCTTAATCATAGGCAAAAGTGGAATAGCGTTAGTCTGCAAAGCAAGATCCAGTTCCTGTGTACTAATAAGAAGAACATCGTACTTCCCTTGCACAAAGCGTTTGTTTGTTCGATTCGTAATAACCAATACATCAACATCACTCTCCTCAGTCTGCTCTCCCCGCGCATAACTACCAGTTAAATAAATCCCTACAATATCAAAAAAATAACCCTGCAAAATCTCAAATAAGTCTTTTACCACCTCAACCGGCTTTCTAACCAATACTACTTTAGCAGTGCCATGAAGCCACTCCCGTGGTAGCACCACCCCCGCCGAATTCCCCACCCGTATAATAGGTCGTATAAGCTCCATGTTATAACATTGTTATAACACTATTTAAAACTTCTCATCCCACATCATAAAAAACGATCTCCATAGAAAGATTTATATAATAGTTATATCAATATAACCATATGATCGAAGTAGAATCAAAATTGAAACGTTGGGGAAGATCGTTTGGTGTGATTATACCCATGGAAGCAGTAAAAGAACAAAACTTAAAAGAAGACGAACAAATTAAAATAACTATTACAAAAAAGAAAAACCCATTTATAGAAGCCTTCGGAAGCTTAAAAAGACCAAAAATAACAACTGAAAAATTATTAAAAGAAATAGATAAAGAAGGATGGGATGAGTAGATATTTTTTTGATTCATACGCCTTGTTTGAAATAATATATGGTAATGAAAAATTTAAAACATATGCAGAAAGTGGAGGAGTAACAACCATATTTAACATAGCAGAGTTAAATTATGGATTAAAAAAGATAAAAACAAAAGATGATTCAGATAGCAATACTGAAAAATTCAAATCAGCAATCGTAAGAGTCGAATGGGAAGACATCATAAACGCTATGGATTTAAAGTCAAAAATGAGATTCCTATCAATTCCAGATGCTATCGGCTACACCGTCGCAAAGAGAATGAATATACAGTTTCTAACAGGGGATGACGATTTCAAAGATCTTCCTAACGTAGAACTCGTGAAAAAATAGCATATCTACTAAATCTTCTGCCAAAAACAACATACACCAATCCAATCCCCAACATCCCCATAACTACCTGCCACCATCCAAATACCGGCAACGCCAACGCTGATATCGAAGAAATACAATCGCCCGTCTTTGAAACGGAAGCTGGACATACATTCCCAGGCGCAAGGGGAGTATATCGAATTTCATAGGTATAATGACCATCAACACATTCACTAGTGGGTACAAGAGAAGAACGACAACCTGTTGTTTTGGGATCAGTAAATATCAAATCACAACTAAATGTATCAGGATTCAACTCACACTCACAGGGAGGATTAGATGTTTTACACTCATCAAGCAGTGCGAAATCATCCACCAAATCTGTCAAATCAAAATCACCACACATATTTTCAGCAATATCATCACAAAAATCAAAATCATCATCATCAGGATTATCATCACAATCTCCTGCTCCAGTTGGATCAATATCAAGACAAGTCGTATCAGTCCCTAAATCCTCACTCTGTTCTTCTTCCGAATTATACACTATCTTGAAATAAAAATCAGGATCGTTATCCGCTCCAAAATAAGAAGATTCCAATATAATCAAATGAACCACATCTCCATTATTTCTCGTTTTACTCTTAAAAGCCCCATCACTAGGATCACAATATTCAGGGTCAGGCGCTGTACCGACACACGAAATAGGAACATTATCATTCCTAAACAATTGTAGCTTAACTTCCACATTAGCAGACAGACTCGTCTTCCCAATCATCGTCACTTTCTCATCCTTGTACGCCAACATATCGAGCGTTGGATCTGCTGTCCCCTCAACCAACCGCTCACCTTTATAACTCCCCCAATATGCTTCATCTAAAACATCCTGATTATTTGGATCAGGTGAACTGTGCAAGTAAGAACTCGACATTTCAAGAGAAGGATCATCTGATATACTAGCAATAAAACGATACTCATTATTATATACGCCTAAAGCTACAGGTTCATCATTTTCATCATATTCAACTGTCCAACTTGTAGTCGCAATACCCACAGGGGAAAAAACAACATCACTAACTAAATCAAGCTTGTCATCACCAGCAACATCATGTTCCCATACCTGAAAATCAACCATCTCACCCACACACTCAGGTGGTCCGTACAAAGTCATACTCACTTCCTCCCCTTCAATAGCCTCAGTCTTTGACCATTGTGCAGCCGCCAACTCACAGCCAGAATTAACAACACCATCACCAACACTCAACACATTACTCTGCACTTCTCTATTAAAATCGCTTTCCAAACTACCAACAAAATAATAGGCAGTCGTATCGACCTGATCACTCAAATCCTCAACCACCCAAGAACTTCTCGCAATTCCATTTGAGAAAATAGCTGGGCTAGGATCAGTAGCTGGCGATAAAGAACCATCCGAAACTCCCTGTTCAAACAATTCAAAATTCACTGTCTCCCCATCACAATTCTCTCCATACACTACCAACTGTACCGACTCTCCAACAGAGGCACTAGTAGCATCCACATCATTCTTCTGCCACTCTGCTCCCAGAAATCGGCACTGCGTTGATGATGAACAAGCATGGCCGCAAATGCCAATTGGATAACTAGTACCACACGTCAATTGAGGTAAAACTGCAGGATTAGCAACTAGCGTTTGCCAGTTATAATTCACATCTTGCTGCACATTAGAACAAGCACTAACGGTATCTAAATTCTGAAGCTCCACAAAATGAATACCTATCTCATTGGCGTTAGAAACAACGTTCCTAAAAGTATTGGGTGTATTTCCCGAATCAACATTTATCCCCTCATACCAATGTTGAATCTGTATACCGTCAAATATATTATTAGTAGAATAAAGGGTACTCAAATAAGAACTAGAAGTCACTAAAATACCCCGTTGATTATATCCTTTTGGCTGTGTATTACCAAATATAGCAATAGTAGAAAGGGTGCTATCACGCACACCTGCAAGTTCAAGTCGAGATAAACCAGAAAGAGCAACAGTAGAAACGCTTAATCCTGAGGAGCGCTCAAGACGTACTACCCCCACATCTGGAACAGTGATATCTGAAAGGGAAGAGCTACTTACCGATTCTAAATGAAGAGCGAAATCAATAGTAGATCCACCAGTAGGGTTACTTTTTTCAATAACTAAGTTCTGAAAAACTAGATTAGACTTATCAGTTTGTCCACCACCCAAACCACCTAGTCTATTCACAGGTCTACCTGCATTTATGCCACTAGGAAAACCAGATATCTTTCCATTCTTAACCGTTACATCATGTAAAGCCCCCATAATAGAAATCCCAAGTACATATTGATTCAATGAAGGTAAGTATGAATTAGAAATAGTTTTACCTTTCAAGTCAAAAATCACATTGTTCTTATAAATTTGAATACAACCCCCACTAGAGGAACTATCTATATCCTGCGTCAACTCCACCGTAGAACAAGTAGAACTCGCAGCAAGAGCATTCGTGCAATCCCCGCACGAACCACATTCACAAACACCTCCTCCCTTATCCACAAACGCCGCAGAAGAAACTCCTAACAATAGCACAAAAGCAAAAACAACAAACATCACCCATCTCAATCCCATCCATTGCTAAAAACGTAAGACTATAAAAACATTACTCAATCACGCCTTGAAAACAAATTCCTGCGCTGCACTCCATCCGCTCGCCACACTACATTCAATACTCGCACACGCTCTCACTCTCCATCGATACGTCGTTCCTGCAACAAATGGTATCGAATTAAAAATAGAACCAGGTACTGTAAGTTCTGCTCCCGTAGCAGGGGCAGTACTCAGACTATTCACCACACCCGACGTAAGAATCTGCCCACCTGCACTATTCACAAACTGCCACTGATAACTAAACGGTACACTCGAACAGTCAGCTCTCCACCCCAGTCCACTCGCCCGCAGCAGTGCCTGTCCACCACCCGACGGTACAAATGAACTAAACGTACAACTCAGACTAGTAGCTACCGCAGGACAAGTCATAGACGTCTCACTCACCGGAGCATCCCCATAACACACCACACCGCTCTTCTTCGTTGCCGATCGACTCTTCACTCCCGCCACACACACTTCACTCCAGGCACCATACGTAAAGTCAGTACCCGCACACACTCTAACACACTCTCCCCATGCACCCTGCGCACTGCACGTCTTTCTACCCGGTTGATTCTCCGAACTACTACATACTTCCACCGCCCCAGATGTGCACAAAAGAGCACTGCCCCCCGTCTCCCCACTCGTCTGCTGCTCAAGAGCAGCAAGGCAATGAGCTTCTAAAATAAGCGAAGCCCCGCCACTTGCCACATCCCCAACGCCCGAAGGAATAGTACCAAGAGCAGCAGGTTTACTAGTTTCATCCTTAGGATTAGTTTTAGCAATAACTTCATCTCCATCACTAAAACCATCGTTGTCCGAATCAGCCAAAGTCGGATCGGATACAAAAGCAACACCATTGACATCAGGCTCAGGATACACTTCAGCTACATCATCCAGTCCATCACAATCAATATCTGCCTTGGTATCATCAGGGTCACACACATCACCTAGTTCATCGTTATCTGCATCAGCCTGATCGGCGTTTGAAATCGTCTTACAATTATCATCATCGTCATCAACCCCATCATTATCACTATCTTCCTTCAGCGACAGAGTACCATACAATACCTCAATACTATCAAGCACCAAATCGTCATCGTCATCGTCATCAACTGAATCCACCATCCCATCATTATCATAATCTTCGGGACTCAGCAAAACAAGCCCATCGGTATCCGAAAAATCAATCGCCTTCCCCGTCACCCCTCCCGACGTCTTCTTCTTCACCTTCGCCACACACCCCTTCTCTCCAGGTAAGCAGCATCTTCCAAGAGCGCAAATATAACGAGTCGTAACACTCTTCCCTTGCACCATCTCCCGTTTCGGAGCCGGACAATTGATCTTCACATTCTTAATAAATATATCGCCACTTTTCTTCCTCCCAATAGTCTTTTCAAACACCTGCGCGCGTTTTCCAGCAACAGGAGGCACACACCGATCAAAAAGTACGTCTACCACTTGTCTTGCAGGACCATAACACACCACCTTACTCGCCCTCATAGCACTCCATTTCTTATCTCTCACCCATTTCCCATCGCTCTCCGAGAACCGCTTGCCATCTTCATCATAACACGTTATACGTGTCCCCACAGAAGAAGAAACAACCTTACCCGTAAACGGCCAAAACGCAGATACCATACCCAAAAGTAACAAGAAAGAAACTAAAACGAACACCAACCACTTCATGCACACAGAACAAAAGACAACTATATAAATAGTTCGGCTAAGAGACAATAAGAAGTTCCTTTCCTGAATGTTTCGTTAATTTCCAATCAAGACGGATTAATTCCTTTACAGCAGGATTAGAAGTGTTTAACTTGTACAAATCTGACTTTCCTACTCGTCTTGTTTTTAGCACAATAGCATTTCGTTCCAGTTTATGCCAAAACGTCTGTAAGGTAGAATAGCTTACTCCCGAATTCTTCGCTATTTCAGTCAAGGGATAATCAAAATCAGCAAACGTTAATAAAAAATCTAACACTTTAATAGTAGGATTGTTACCAAATACCTCAACCAAAACACTATCCCGTTCCAATCCATTTCCCTCAACCATATCCAACTACCGCTATAAGCATTTATAAATGTTTCTATTAATAAAATTATAAATCAAAATTAGAAACATTTAAATATAATAATCGTCAAATCAATAAATGAATACAAATCCAGAAATAATAAAGGCACGATTGCTCTATCACTTGAGAAAAAAGAAAGTAGTCGGCGGTGTTCACACTCATTTTGACACATTAAAAAGAGGTTTTCCCAAACATCTTGGTAAAGAAGTAGAAAATGCTGCCAAAGACCTTATTAAAGAAGGATGGTTAATAACGAAACCAACAAGCTATGGACTACAAGTTTCCTTAAACAAAGATAAGATACTAGAAATTGAAGCCTACATTGAAAAAATACTAAGGTATAATTTTGATTGAAAATATATTCTCCCACAAGAATTAAATAGAAATAAGATCTAATGAAAAAATGAAAGCAACCTCCAAAAAAGAAACCAATGAACAAGAACGCATTGCAGAAAGACAGATAGCTCTAATGAAAAAAGGCATAGGGACGCTACAAGGATGGAAATTCAATAGAGATGAACTATACACCAGAAACACTAGCTCAAAAAAGAAATAGATCTATTCCTTAGCGAACGTCTGTGCAACAAGCAAAGGAAACAAAATCGTCGCATCTCCAAACACCTTCACACTCTTTCCCAAAGAACTAAGCTTTCCCCACGACACTGCTTCATCGGGAGAAGCACCCGCATCCGAGCCATCAAACTCCTGCGCAGTATTGATATACACCGCATACTCCGCACCGTTCCGCAGCATTGCAGCGTTCAATAAAGAATGCTTCACCACCCCAGAACCAAGAATAACTAATCCCAATCGCTGCAACCCAATCGTCGCATCATTTAGCCGTTTTGTATCCTCAACCATATCAATCACAAAATCTGGTCTCTTAAAAGAAAAGAAATACAAGTTATCTCCCAGTGCACCGTCAGATAAAGCCGGACAAAAAATTCGAATCTGATTTTTCCACGCCCAATAACAAATACTCCGTGTATCGTTAATCTTCTCTCCCAATTTCCAAATCACATCCGAAGCACAAATCTTTTTCCCAGCAAGCTGTTCCTGATACAACTCTTCCAAAATCGGCTGCACCCATTGCTCAAACGCCACATACCTATTATTTGGCACAAAAATATTCCCAATTCTATTAATCCCTCTCTCCCGTAATTCCTTCCCGTCTGCCTTAAAATCCCCAATAATAAAATCACCTAAACACTTGATAATATCTTCCTCAATCCCACCAGCAGTCGTTACAATCAGCTGCACTTTCTTATGCTCCACTAAATATCTAAAAATCTCCCGCAACCCCGAACTCACCATATTCGAAGTATAACCTAAAAAAATCGTTGCCTTCTCAGCAATCATAGTATTAACGATCCCCACAGCCCGAGAAAATTCCGTCGCTTGATGCCCCATTGAACCAAACTCTCCAACAATCTTAGTATAATCAACTCCTTCGTTAAACTCATACCCTCGCACCACAGTCCCAGCTATCTCTTCACTCTCCCTAAGAAGATTCTCCCGTGCCTTCTGCTCTGCATCCATGTAACTACTGCAAATAAATGCTATTTAAAGCTTTACCAGAACCAGTTAAGTATCTCGTGGGAGCATGTAACTGAACTAAGTTTAAACCTCTCTAAAATTACACCACTTGGACCAAAGGTATTTAAACCAGTATAACGTAGATAAAGTATGATAAAAAAAAAGAGTGATTTTACTGTTGTAGAACTATTTGCTGGAGCTGGTGGACTAGCACTGGGTTTAGAAAAAGCAGGATTAAAGAACGTTTTTCTTAATGAATTTGATAAAGATTGTGTAGCCACTTTGAGAAGAAATAGGCCTAACTGGAATATTACACATAAAGACATAAAAGATGTTGATTTTAAAGGAATTGAAGCAGATGTTTTAACTGGTGGTTTCCCGTGTCAGGCATTTAGTCATGCTGGTAAAAGACTTGGTTTTGAAGACACAAGAGGAACTCTATTTTTTGAATTTGCAAGAGCCGTAAAAGAAATACAACCTAAAATATTCTGGGCTGAAAATGTTTCAGGATTAGCTAATCATGATAGCGGTAGAACCTTGAAAACAATGATTGAAGTTCTTACTTCTTTAGGTTATAAAGTTAAATACAAAATATTAGACGCGGTTAATTATTCTGTTCCGCAAAAAAGAAAAAGAATTATTATTATAGGAACAAAAGATAAAATAAATTTTGAATTTCCTACTTCCCATAAAAATATAACAACTTTAAAAGATGCTCTTCAAGGAGTTCCTTCTTCTCTTGGAACTAAATATTCTGAAAGGAGAAAGAAGGTATTGGATTTAGTTCCTCCTGGTGGAAGTTGGATAAATTTACCAAAAGACATTCAAAAAGAGTTTATGGGTAAGAGCTTATTTAGTGGAGGAGGAAAAAGAGGAATGGCGAGACGTATTTCTTGGGATGAACCTTGTTTAACGTTAACCACTTCTCCTTCTCAAAAACAAACTGAGAGATGTCACCCAGAAAAAACAAGACCATTCACAGTTAGAGAATACGCTAGAATACAGACCTTTCCAGATAACTGGGAATTTGCGGGCAGTGTATCTTCTCAATATAAACAAATAGGTAATGCTGTTCCAGTAAAATTAGCAGAAGAAGTTGGAAAACAAATAATTAAAGCTTTATCAAATACAAATGAAAAAATTATTGAAGAGCCGATCCAAACAAACCTACGAGCTTTTTCATATCCTCTTCGGGAATCATTACCGCTTTCCCATTGAAATAGTCATTTATTGCTCTTGGGAGAGCTAACCAAGTTTTCTTTAAGGCATCTTTATCTCCAGTTACTAGCTCATAAACCTTAGAACCATAAAGTACTCTTATTCTTTCGTTTGCCTTCCTGCCTTTTTTATTCCAAACTCTATCTCCAGATGAATTGTCTTTTGATATAATGAAAGCCCAGTATGCTTTGGCTTGTTTATTCTGTGCTACTGCTTTTTCCAACTTATCCCTAACTTTGTCCAAAGAATCTGAATTTACCGTGTTAAATTTATTCTTTAACTCTATAAAAACGGATTTGTCAGCTTTCATTAAGTCCACCTTAGAATCATCACCAATTCCCAAATCTACCCAATTCTTAACGCTTCCAAGTAATTTCTGATGGAACTCTCCAATTCTATTATTTAGAGTTTTATCAGCTTGTCTCATTTCTTCATTTTTCAACCAAGTGTCAAAACGTATCCTTTTATTGATTAAGTCAAATAAGGTCTTAAATGGATCTAGACCATTGCTCTTTAAATCATCTATTGATAAATTATCTCTAGTTTCAGCATACCCTTTACAAACGTGTTCTACACACTTCAAAAAATCTTTATCTAAAACGAAATCTACATATCTATTTTTTCCAAACATAGTTGTGTTATGCTAGACTCATTTTTAACTTTGGATCTGGAACTTCGCAATATTTTATGTCTCCATTCTTCGATAATTTAATTGCTTTCATTTTATTAGCCTCAGATTCGGCTTTCCACCAGTCTCTTTTATGAATTCTATCAATTTATTGTACGGAAGTCCTTTCCTAACAGATTCTTTAGCCAATTTATAGCCCTCTCTCAGATCTTTTGCTTTCTTTGCTATGTAGAGAATTGTTCCTGCATTTATACAAATAATATCTTCCCTTGCTTTTTCACCCTTCCCTTTTAACACATCCAAAACAAATTTTACATTTTCCTCTTTTGTTTTTCTTTCGGAAATATCTTGTGGGATATATTTAGGCAAATTTAATTCTTTTAATGGATTAAACTCTTTTAACTTGCCAATATTCCCATGTTGTATTCCTTTAATTCTTGTTAATCCATAAACTCCCATCTCATCTAAAAAATGAATGTTGTCATGAGTAGTAGATGCAACCATTACGTTTTCAACTCCAAAATGTTTTAAAACATCTAAACATAAATCTACATTTGGATGTGCTAATCCATAAAGGAAATTATCATATTTTATAGGGCTAGCTAAAGCAGCTAAACCAAAAGAAAGTGCATGAGGGGCAATAAATTTTTGCCCATATATCGAATCAAATTTAGGAAGTAGACCCTCAATTTTAAAAGCCCCAAATCCAATCTTCAAAATAATTTTTTCCATTTCTTTTTGAGAAATATCCAACTTTGCTCCAGTTATCTCTAAAAAATCTGCAGATCCGGTTAAAGAACTTGTTGAAGAGGATACGGCTTTTGCAGTATATGCCCCCAAACTTGCAGCAACTAATAAGGAAGGTGTCGAGATATTCATAGTTTTAATTCCTTTTTTACCACTCCCTACAGCCCCAACTAAAATATTGCCCTTCGGCAATTTAACAGACTTTCGTTTTCTTGGGTTAAAATGGTCTAGCTTAAAAACAGAATCAAGTAAGGCTACTATCTCTTGTTTTTTCGGACCTCTAGCCATAATTCCCGTTAAAATAGCAGCTAATTGAATATCTCTTGCATTTAACTTAGAATCACTCAAAATTTTATCAAAAGCAGATTTCAAAAGATTGGGGCTTATGTCTGATTGCACATTTAATCTATAAAGGACTTCGCTTACAAAGTTATTAGATTTTAATTTTTCCATTTCGAACATATGCCAATAAGGATTTCAGCATAATCTTTTTTTGCTTTTTCCCATGCCACCCCTCCTTTTAAACATAAATAATATTTCTCTTTTATCTCTTTTGGAGAATAAAAACTAGCTGAAGCCATCATTTGGTAAACAACATTATTTTCGGGTTTATCATATTTTCCCTCCCCTGATATAATCCTTTCTCTAATCTCTTCTATGCCCATATCTGCAGTAATGCTAGATTTTGGAAAACTTTTAGACATCTTAGGATAGTTATAAAAGCCCTTAATTAAAGGGGAATACATTGCAGAAAGAGTCATATCAAATCCCTTAAATTGATTGCTTAACTTAATCCTCTTGACTGTTTCCCTACCGAACATTACATACTGATGTTCGTCAATCCCGAGCATAACCATCACGTTTTTATATCCTTTTGCAAGATGTAAATGAATAAAATCTGCTGTCATTAAATTTAAAGAGAGTTTTCTTCGGTAACTCATATCTTTGTCTACTTTTCCACGACTATGATAAAAATGATGTAAATCCTCTTCTGCATCAGCAAACATCTTATCATCCATAAAATGCCCTATTAGATAAGAAGTTCTTAAAACATCCAACTCATTGTATTGAGATCGGAGTACGGACCCATTGTTTTGTTTAAAACCTAAAGCAGAGATAAATTTTTTATATTTGCCAACTAATTCTAGTGTTTCTTTCAGTGATTTTGCTTTTCCATTATAAGCATCTAAATCTCCCAAAACAATTTGTACAGGTATTCCTGCTCCTTGTAGAGATATAGACCTTAATATTTGAGATATAGTCCCTATATGGGGAACTCCAGAAAGACCAAAACCCGTTGTAAGAATAACTTTTTCCCCTTTCTTTAAATCTCTCGAGAATTTTTCTCCATCATGATGACAAAGCCATCTCCTTTGCAAATCACTCCTATTCAGTTTTCCAAGAGAAAAATTGATTCTCTCAAATTCTAGAGGATTATAACCAAACTCTTTCATAACAGAATTGTAATACTCCTTATCAAAAATAATCTTCTTTTCTTTTATGAATTTCATGGTTCCTCTTTTATACTTTTTATCTTGTGATGATAATCTTATCCATCTTTTCCTTCAACTTCCTAATCTTAATTTGAGAAAGATGCTCAATTGCAGGTTGCATAATCTCTACTAACTTTTCAGCAACAGCATTCTTCAAGTCCATAGGATGAAGTTTTTTATCTGCGAAATCTTTTTCTAAACTCTCGTAAGAACTATAACTAACATTTCCTCCAAATTTGTCAGATCGGATAATATCAATTTTTGGATCTTTGCCTATGCCAAAAATAATATATTTACACCAATCCAAAATAGGATTATAGTCTATTTCTCCTTCCAAGCAAAATGCTTTATTCACCTTGTTTTTAATTTCTTCAGAAGAATCATCCATGTAGACTGCAGAATTTGGAATACTCTTGCTCATTTTCATTTGGGCTCTGAACTCTTGCAAGTTTTCTTTTGGCACGGGCCAGACAACGGGTTTTTGGAGTCATTGGATCAAATGCCCGTGAACTGCACAAGGCTTTATTTTTTCTCCCTTTTTATTTTTTAAAGGCTTAAATTCTAAGTGCATAGCTACATCTCTCGCAATTACTTGGGCCTTTCTTTGATCCAATCCTGAATGAGCGAGATTAATACCCTGAATAAAAATATCTGCAACTTGCATAGGCGGATATATAAGTTTAGCAAAATCAACACTTTCTCCTTCTTGCCTTCCAGCAATAGTTATGCTCCTCATCATTCTTGCCAAAGTAGTATTCTTACTCACGTCAATAACAGTAGTCCAATAAAGATCATTATTATGATATAAATCGCTTCCAAGAACAAATTTAAGTTTATCAGGATCTCCACCCACGCATTTAAATGCTGCTTTAATACATTCCTTAAAATATGGAACTCCTATTTCCTGAATAACTTTCATATCCCCTCCAAGTTTGTCATTAATCCAAGAATGCCAATCTGCTAAAAAGATACTACAGTCTACTCCCGCATCAATGAAATCTTTAACTTTAGCCATACAGACTAAACCATGACCTATATGGGGCTTATTAGAAATTTCAAAACCAATATAATGTTTTAATCCATCACCATCTTCAAGAAGTTTTTTGAGTTCTTCTTCTCCCAAAATCTCTTCGGTATTTCTTTTTATTAATTCGAAATTTTCTTTTACAGACTTTTTCATTTTAAATATAAGATATTTGGGGATTAAAAGCCTTACTAATCTTCACGTACTTTGAATTCTAGCATTCTATAAAAATTTTTACCCACTTGTAAAACCTGACCATTACGGGGTTCTAAAGTATAACTAACATCCAAAACTTTCTTCCCATCTAATTTTACTCCACCTTGCTCAATTAATCTTCTTGCTGCATTATTCGAATTGGCTCTTCCAGAAATTTTAACAGCATCTACCAAGGATAATGGAGAACCGGGATGATATTCTACAAGAGAAGTCTCAACTTCTGAAGGTAAATCTCTCTTTCTATGCACTCTGTTAAAATAATCTTGAGATTCGTTCGCTGCTGATTCTCCATGATATCTTGAAACCATTTCTCTCGCAAGCCTTTGTTTATAATCCATTGGATTAGATTTTCCAGATTTAATCTCTTCTTTCATTTCTTCAAATTCTTGTACGGGAACATTTGAAATAAGTTCATAATATCTTAACATTAAATCATCAGATATAGACATAATTTTCCCGTACATATCTATCGGAGTTTCACTTACTCCAATTGCATTTCCTAAACTTTTGCTCATCTTTTTTACCCCATCTACTCCTTCTAAAAGAGGTAAAGTTATAACAACCTCTGGTCTTTGACCATAGGCTTTCTGAATTTCTCTACTAGCCATAAAATTAAATAGCTGATCAGTTCCACCAATTTCTATATCGCTTTTTAAATGTACAGAATCGTAACCAACTAATAGAGGATATAAAAGTTCAGTTACTGAGAGGGGTTTATTTTGATTTACTCTCTCTCCAAAATCTCTCCTTTGTAAAAGCTGTTGAACAGTATATTTTGATCCAAGTCTTATCATATCTGCTCCAGAAAATGGGTTGAGCCAAGCACTATTGAATAATAAATTAGTTCTTGAAGGATCTAAAATTTTAAACACCTGGTCTTTATATGTCTCAAGATTCGCTTCTATCGCCTCCCTTGTCAATATTGGTCTTGTTTCAGATCTTCCACTAGGATCCCCAATCATAGCGGTATAGTCTCCAATGATTAATTGAATATTATGACCTAAATCTTGAAATTGTTTAAGTTTTTGTAAAGGGACAGTATGACCTAGGTGAATATCTGGTGCAGTAGGATCCACCCCAAATTTAACATTAAGAGGTCTAGACTCCCCCAACTTTGCTACAAGTTCTTCTTCAGTAAGTATTCCTACAGTCCCCCTCTTAATTTCTCTTAATTGATCTTCTAATTTTAGATTTTTCATAACAATAATCAAATAGGAGGATTTATAAATTTAACTGTTTGCTGTTACTATCTAGTTACAAATTAGTTAATCGCCACAAACTACATTCTGGTTCTTTCTCTATTTCCTGTTCAATATCTTCTTGTTCAATAGGCGTGCTTCAAAACCCTCTATCCTAAACAATTTCCTTACTTATTTTTAGGAAAAATGCGGGGGCGTTTAACCAGTCCTAAAAAAATAAAAACCATTTTGGAACCCACACTAAAAACATGAAAAAACCTTATCGTCGATAAACCTATTAGAAATCTCGTGAGAACCTTAACCTAAGGTTAATCATCTCGTGGGGACGTGTTACCTACTCCCCAAACCGTCTCTTCCTTTTCCCAAATTCTCGAATCGCCTTCCGCAACTCCCCTACACCAAAAGCCGGAAAGTACACCTTGGTAAAATACAACTCAGAATACACCGATTGAAACGGCATGAATCCTGACAACCGCTGCTCTCCTCCCGTACGAATAACCAAATCAGGATCAGGAACACCAGCAGAATCCAAATACCCAGCAAAGCTTTCTTCAGTAACTTCTTTCCCATCACGAATCATACCTGCAACCGCACGAACCAACTCATCCCTCCCACCATAATCCACCGCCAGCTGAAAAAAATACTGATCATACCCTGCAGTCTCCTTCTCAAGTTTTACCAAAGCATCCCGTAAAAACCCCGGCAACCGATCTTTCCTCCCAAAGTGCCTAAATCGCATCTTATGAGTGTGAGCTTCATCTGCAAGCACCTTCAAACTACCATGAATAACTTCAAACAAATAATCTTTCTCTTTCGCATCTCTCTTCCAATTCTCACTAGAAAACGCCCAAATAGTCATATAACGAACACCTTGTTTCCGACATTCTTCCAACAGCGAACGAAGCTTGTCCTCCCTCGTTGCCTCCTTATGCCCCAAAGACGCAAACAACCCTTTCTCCTTCGCCCATCGCCGATTACCATCAGGAATAATAACGACATGTCGAGGTATTGCGGCGTGCATCAAAATAATCTCCGTCCCAGATTCTTAAAACTTTGCTTCTGATCATTAATAATTCCACCACTTCGCACAATAGAAAAATCCTCATGGGGCACAAACGCACACTCATCAATAAACACCGAATCAACCACCGACAATCCCGGCGACTGTTCAATCCAGTCGAGGAGAGATCGCACCTTTTCATCCTCCCCCTGCACAATCATTGCAACACTCCCATCATCGTTATTTTGCACCCACCCTACAACACCTAATCGTCGAGCTACATGTCGGCTCATTAACCGAAATCCAACTCCCTGCACTCTTCCATACACCGAAACCGCGTACGACTTCATCCGACCACCTCTGCTAGTGCCTCCCGAAACCGAGCAAGATCACTACTCTTAAACCGAGCACCCACCGCGTCATCATGCCCTCCACCACTAGCGCCGGGAAATAACGGTAACAATTTCTCAAGAATCACCCGAACACCTTTTCCGCGTAAAGACAAATTGCTCACTCCTTCCTTCACATACGCCACCGCAACCACCTTTCCCAGATGCCTAAAACTCAACTCATTCGCCAAATCCGAGCTCATACTCGTATCTCCTCCATAATCAAAAAACAGCAAGTTACCAAACCAACAATCCCCACTTTTATCAAGCAGAGAAACATATTTTTTTCGCAATGCTCCAACCCTATCACGAAACACCCGATTATCAGAAACTTCCGCCAAAACATCACTTGGAGATCCACAATCCAACAAATAATCCTGCATTTCTACTACATGCGACAAGGAATCCTTCAACCCAAAATTCAACGCTCGAGCAATCTCTCCAAAACCCGTAGAAAAATACGCTTCTCCAACATCCTTCACCTTCCCCCACAACTCTGGATGCCGCGCTCCAACCTCTGCCGCAAACGGAGGCAAATAATGATCAGAAATACACCCCAGTAAAGCAATCCATCCATCCTTCTTCCCCGTCAACTGATAACACCAATACGTTACCGGTTCATCGCTCTTCTTCGTTCCCAATAAAGGGTTATACAAACTCAACCGATGATCCTCACTGATACTTTGTGCATGATGATCAATCACAAGCAAAGGAATACCTATCTCTGCAATACCAGAAAGAAACGTTTCAGATAAAACCGGTTTGTCCAACACCACAACTCCATCAGCTTTAAACCCAGCAACCTTCTGCACATACTGCGCTCCCAAATCAGGATAACTCCGAATAGCTATACCCTTTCCTCTTCCAAGCCACCGCCTCAATAGCAAATAACTACACAAACCATCACAATCATTATCAAATAAGAATACAGGATTCTGCAATCCTTGTAACCTTCCACGTAACTCTTCTAAATCCTCTTCCGAAATCATCCCCCTGAATCAAAAAGAAGCTATATAAATGTTACAAAAACAGTAAAAAGCCGAGAAAGAAAAAAGAAAAAAACAATCAATCTATCTCAGTTTGTACTTTACAGTAATTGAAGCTCGTACTTCCTGTGGTCTCGGAGATATATCCACCACTGCCTTCTGCAATGCAGACGACTCAGCAACAGCCATATCGCCACCTCGTGCATAATACACCCACGGCTGATAACCAAAGTCATTGGACTCAACTGAAACCAGCGAACCAAGTTTCTTATCAACTCCACGAGCTAATGCTTCAGCTTTAACTTTAGCATCCTGACCTGCAGCTTCAAGCGTTTCCGCTTTGTACTTATTCTGCAACGCTTCAGACAACTCAAAGTTAATACCCTGAACAAACGCTCCGGCATCAACACCCGAATCAACGATCCCAGCCACATCATCAAAATCAGTTACCCTGACTTCCACCTGTCCCGAGGCAACAAAACCTTTCTGTTTCTGACTCCCAGAACTCCAATCATATTCGGGTTGCACGTACACCGTAGGAACAATAATGTCCTTCTTCTCAATCCCCTGTTTAATAAGATCAGTAACCAAATCATCAGCAATCGAGTCATACTTTGCCTTTGCATCTTGTGCACTTTGTGTGTCTCTCCCTTCAACCTGGAAATACACGACCGCCTTATCAGGAATAGCCTCAACCGAAGCACTCCCAGTCACAGAGACAACCATTCCAGCACGAGTAGAATCGTACCACAGATAGCCTCCGACAACTAAGATAGCGACCAACAATATACCAATACCAACTTTATAATCCATAGTCATATGCCTCCTTTCAGATTTTACCTGATGACCTCCAACTTAATACAAAATAGAGCAATAACCCAGTCAAACTACCTAACAAAAACCAAGCCCATTCATTTCCCATTCCCGATAACGCCTGATACGTCTGCGTCATAATTTCTCCACTGCCCGAACTGGGAATCGAAGAAGGTGCAACAACGCCAACTCCCTCAGAAACTGCCATCTTCCCAGATTCAGCAATACCTACGGCAGCATCATACCCTCCGCTACTGCCAACCGAATACACTTCTCCTACTGTTCGCTTACTCAAAAGCCACTTAACACCTAACGAAAGAAAACCCGAAGCCACAATAGTCGGAATCACGCCACGAACTAGCCGCTTAGGTTCAATCACAATCCGCTTCTGCACCACTCTATATTTCTTAATCCGCTTCCCCTTCACACTCCACAATATACCAGAATCAATCTCAACCAATCCTGCTTCAACTAATTTCTTCATCGTATAACCAATCGTAGTCATAGGAACCCCTAACGCTTCAGACAGCTCACTCTCACTCATCTCCCGCTCTGCCAACACCCCAAGCACTTTCTTCGCCGAAGCATTCTGCAACACTTCCGCAATAGCGGCCGAACGAGGATCGTCCAAGTCCAGCACGAGTTGTTTGTTTGCCATATCCTCTATAAAGACAACTCCTTTATAAATCGACCGAAGACTACCATCTTGATTGCACTCTTGCACAATAATACATAAAAACACAACAAGAATACAAATAAATGACTCACTATGAAATCCTTCCTCTCGATCAACACAAAAGAGATGAAATAGTTCTTTACTGTCTCAAAGAAAAGAATATAACACTAACACAAAACAGCAGCGATAACCCCCGCATACGACTAATAGCACGAGATCAAGATGGTCTTCCAAAATATATTTCAGAGCGAGCAAAAAGTATTCTCCAAGTCCCCCAAGACCAACGCAACTCTTAATCTCGCGCAGGATAGGTCTCAACTACCACTTTTGAAAGAAAATTTTTAGGCAAATGCTTTTTCACAAACAGTAATTCAATACCAATAACATTGCCTTCATCATCAAGGTTCAGAATAGTATGCTTATCTATTATTTTAGTTTTACTAAACTTCTTATCAGTTAGTTTAATATACATAGCATCTGCATCCTCATCATAAGTTACATTCATAAAGGATACACTGTTATGACTTTTATATAGTTTTCTCTTATATAAACCACTTCGATAGTACCTTGAAGTATCTTCTTTTGAACATAATAGACAGTATCAATTTTCAGCGTTGTTTCAGGATACATAATCGTCTGTATAATTTCATCCTCACTAATCCCCCGTTCCTTCATCTGGGTTATAGCATGAGTAGTGAAAACAATACGCATCAAAAGAAACAGGCAAACATACATATAAATCTTGTTAGATGTCAACTCCCAATCAAAGATTACAACGAAACCTTTAAATCCCTCTCCGCCCTTTTTTCATAATGAAAAAAGAGCACCGTTATCCTCTCATCCTCTTCTTCATCTTCCTCTTATTCTGGACCTGGGCAGCAATCAATCCTAAATATCCCGATGGCTGGCTCATAGAAAACTATCTGGTGTTTGCAGCAGTTCCATTAATAATCCTATCATACTTCTATCTCCGTCTCTCTAATATATCCTACACGCTTATCACTGCATTCATGTGCCTCCACGTCATCGGCTCACACTACACCTATGCCGAAGTGCCGTTTGGTTATACCCTCCAAGCCTGGTTTGGCTCAGAAAGAAATATGTACGATCGCCTCGTACACTTCTGTTACGGCCTACTCTTCGCCTACCCTATCCGAGAACTCTTTCTCCGTATAGCAAAAGTAAAGGGATTCTGGGGCTATTATCTCCCAGTTGAAATCACCTTCGCCTTCTCCGCACTCTACGAAATAATAGAATGGCTTGGCGGTATCTACTTCGACCCCAATGCAGGTCTCCGTTTCGTCGGCGCACAGGGAGACATCTGGGATGCCCAGAAAGACATGGCACTCGCAGGCATAGGTTCAACCATCACCATGCTCATTGTCCTCCTCATTAACCTCTCCCTCGATAAATCCTTCAAATCTGAATTCAAGCAAAGTTTCTCCTCTCTAAAGAAAGACGCACCTCTCGGCGAACAGAAAATAGCTAAACTCCTCAAACAGTACAAAAAAAAGTAGTAAAAAAACAAAAGAAAATTTTAAATAGGCTCACTTTCTTCTCACATCATGGATAAATGGTCTGAATTAATACTCGGTCTCTTACTAGTAATTGTACCAATCATAGTCGCATTTTACTCACAATCCTGGGGAGCATGGAATTTCTGGGATGCAGCAGGCACTTTCTTCAAAGGTGGACTCTTCTGGCTCATCGTCATGATAGGCACACTCTTCATCCTGCTCGGTATTTCAGATCTTAAAGGATAAATAACAGATCGCGTACCATTACTAATGTCAATTCGAATCACCCAAAATTGCTTTCCTAATTGATTAGACTCTGGCTGTCTTCGTAGAAGTTCATAAACCATCATAACAACCACAATACCTATTAACCTCCCGATACTCTCCAAAAAATGGATTGTAAAATCTGCGGCGAATCCGACTGTAAAAAGCATTCATTCCTACTAGGAAAAACACAAACCATAAAAGAATTCTCAGGCAACTCTCCACCAGAAATTTTCGTAGGACGTTGGAACTACCCCAACGTGTATGCGGGTATCTTAGCCCCACAAGAATATGGTGACACCTCTACTCTCTCCTCTCCCTCAAAATGGCACGAACAACAATTACCCATTCCCACCATCATCCAGCTACGAAACAAACTCATCTACTCTCGTGGCCAAACACACATCAAACAGCTCAATCACCAATTCCTGCCAGTTATGCAAGAAATAGCCATGACGCACAAATCAATTGCCGCCGAATTCAAACTCAAAAAACCAGTAGAAGAACATCGAGAACGCACCTCAAACGCCCCCCTCATAAAACATGCAGCCGAATTAGACAAAGTCAGACTCCAAGAAAACCCTTCCATAAAACCAAAAGTGGATTATTATGCCTCAGACACCGATATAAAATCAAAAGACGCGCTCATAGAACTCCAAAAACACACTGAAACAGAGCAACTCGTCAAAATCCTCTCAGCCGGCCTCCTTGGTCTAAGAAAAAATAGAAAACTAGTACCAACCCGCTGGTCCATCACGGCAGTCGACGATACCCTCTCAAAAGAAAAACTCACCAAAATAAAACTCTTCCCCACCATACAAGAAATCTCTCTCTTCAACGCCGAATATCTAGGCAATCACTACGAATTCCTCCTCCTTCCTCAAACCTTCTCCTTCGAAGTGATAGAAATCTCCCACAAAGGTGGGGTCTGGACTGATCACGAAACCATCTTTCCAAGAAAAACGTATGCTGATGATGTCACCGGCGCCTACTATGCAAATCGCCTCGCTCTCACCGAATATCTGGAAAAAATAAAGCGACAAGCCACCTGCCTCGTCTTCAGAGAAATCAAACCAGAATATCACACTCCCCTCGGAGTTGGCATCCTCCGACAAATCTCCCGAGAAGCGTTCTCCAAACAACCAGAAACCTTCGCTACCTTCAAAGAAGCTATAGAAAAAGCACAATCGCGCACCCTCATCCCAATCCAAAAATACCTCAATGCCTCCACCCTGCTCAAAACCAAGAATCAACAGCAAACCCTCTCAAAATTCCTCTAGCTTCATTCAGGAACAAGATGACTATACATAGAAAGACAATCTAATTGCTCATTTCTCGCCCGCGAATAACATCCCGAACTTCGATCATGATAATCACAATAAGTCCTATAAGCAGCATAAATCGCCGAACAACGTCGCTCAACTCGCTCACGAACTAAATCCCTCCCGCCAGAATCACAATCAATTTCTGCACCGACCACACACGAATCCAATTGTCGATTACATTGCCTTCGTGTAGTAATACTAGAGGTATCCTGCCTCAACGCACACACAAAAACCTCATCTTGCTGACATAACCGACTAGGAACAATACTTGATTCGAAATAAGTTGAGTCAGTACAACTATCAGGAAGAGTCCAGTCATACACTTGAAGTTCATCAGAGTCAACAAAAGGAATAGAGCTTTTTTCAATAAAATGAGCACAACACACTAAACCAACCGGAGCCGAAAGTAAATACGAATTAAAAGCCCCTAGCCCCCCATCAGTAGACGAAGGAGAAAGAGAAGGTCGGGCACTAAAACTAGAAAAAATAGTTAAAACAAAAAGCGAGCCTATAAAAGTCAAACAAAATAAAAAAAAGAGTCGCTCTACACCAATACCTCTTTTGGTAGACATGAGGTAAAACAACAAACTAACTATAAAAACGTTTGTGAAAAACTATTTATTCAAAGAGACAAAAAAGATACGAACGTACCAAATGCTCCTGCAAAGCACGAGCACCATAATACGTTGCTAAACCAACACCCACAACACTGATACCAACTAAAAAAGGCGACGCATAATGACCCACCATCCGTACAATCCTCTCTAAAGAAACCCCAGAGGAAGACGCATCAACCCTAGGCTCATACTCTAAAACGTCCATCTCCGTTATTTATTTTCCTCAATTGCCTTCTTAATATTTCGCTGCAACTGCACCATCGAATCATCAAGCTGCTGCTTATTCTTCGTCCCAGTACACACCAATTTCCCATTCGAAAACAATAAGAACGTCGCAGGAGGATCCACCAGTTTATACACTAATCCGGGAAACTGCTCAGGCTCATACTCAGTATTCTCCAACTGCAAAGCCAGTATATTTAAATTTAAATTCAAATCAATGCTCCCCGAAGCCACAATATTCTGTACCGTTATCTTCGGCTTGTCCGTAATTCGAACACCAATTTTAGCAATCTGCTTAATCACCGCCTCAATCACTTCCTTCACTTGTGCAACACTCTTCGTCCCTGTACACACCAAATTCCCCGAAGAAAACACCAACACTGCAGACTTAGGTTTCTTTACCCTCAAAACCAATCCAGGAAATTGCTCAGGATTATATTCGGTATTGCTCTGCGTCCGAGCCAATTTAGTAAGAGAAATAGGCTTCCCCAGAGAGGTAGTCGCCACAATATTCTGAACCTTCAGATCAGACGTCGCCATTTCCAATTTATAAACCCCTTCCTTTATAAAGCTTCGCTCCAAGGCTTTATAAACCCCCATCTACCGAAAAAGTAATGGTACAAATCTATATGATCGGAACGCACCACAAAGATAAAAACGGTGCTGCAAGATTAAAACGTAAATTAGAAGAAATTGCACCAGAGACAATCTTGCTAGAAGGACAAGGTATAACTGAACAAACAAGAATAGAAAGTGTAACACATATACAAAGAGAATTAGAACTAGAAAAAATAGATGAACGAGTAAAGAGCCTCTTTCTTGAACAGCAAAAATATGTGAATTACGAATGGAAGATAGCAGAATCGTACGCCTCACAAAGAAAAATAACTCTAGTATTTCAAAATGATGAAATCATATATCCCTCAGATCTAAAAGCAGAAGCAAGAGAGATTGCACAGAATCTAAATAAAAGAAAATATATGAAACTGAAACATGATCTTGAAGAAAGGCAAAAAGAAATTAACGGTGGCTGGGAAGATTTGAAAAGAATAATAAATACCCCACTAGAAATGATAGAAGCAAATAGCATAGTTAATTCATCCCAAAGAGGATTAGGACCAAGAGATGCGATCATGGAACAAACACTTAGAAATTATATTCAATTAAATCCAGAGAAAAAAATAGTAACTATCAACGGCTATAGTCATCTATTGTGGGATGTCCATAAACGCACACTCTACTCAAGAATAATCGATCTCAACCCGCAAAGAATCTTCCTCTGGGACTAGTTCTTCGCTTCCTTCTTAATCTCATCCAACGAAGCAATATCCTTCACTCCTCTATCAAATCGCACTCTCGTTATCCTCGGAAATCGCAACGCATACCCTGAACTATAACTCGGGCTCTTCTGAATATTCTGATACGTCACCGAAACCACAATCTTAGGTTTCACTCGAACACTATTTCCATCGCTCGACAAAATAAGCGGCTGCAACACTTCATCCAACTCACCATACGACGTCCCCTCCTCCGATTTCTCTTTCAACCCCGAAGACACCCTACCCACCTCAAGAAACTCCCCATTGCTACGACACGCCACAATAAAACTAGTCAACCCTCCTGCCCGTTTTCCCGTACCATACTCTCCTCCCACAACCACCAAATCCAAATCAGCAATCACTGGTTTCACTTTAGCCATATACCCCACATATCTCCCTGGTCTATACGGAGCGTCCAGATTCTTCACCATCACTCCTTCCTCTCCCAATTCCAAAGCCTCGGCATAAAACCGCTCCGCCTCCTTCAAGGAATCAGTTACCAGCTGCGTAGCCAACTTAATCTTCCTCCTCTCCTCAACAACAATTCGTCCTAACAACTCTCTCCTCTCTCTAAAACGAAGATCCAATAAACTCTCCCCATCGACATACAACGCATCAAACACATTCACTTCAACCGGTAATTCTTTCTGCAGCTCCTCAATAGAATATTTTCTCTTTATCCGCTGACTAATTGCTTCAAAAGGCATATACTTCCCTGAACGAGGATCAAATCCCACAATCTCCGCATCCAAAATATAACTCGTAGCCTTAATATGATCCTTCACCGCCAGCACAATATCCGGAAATTGCTTAGTTACATCCTCAAGCCTACGCGTGAACAATCGCACCTCTTTGCCCTCTGCACTAATAATCAATCTGAATCCATCATATTTATGTTCAAACGCTGCTGGTTTTCCACAAACATCAAATCCTTCCTGCAAACTCATCGCCTTCACCGCCAGCATCACCTGCACTGGTCTCCCAGGAATTAAAACAACATGTTCAAACGCTCTCGCTCCCTTCACAGCCATCTTTAAAATAGCAGCAAAATCATTCAGCATAGCATAACTCTCATACACTTTCTCCTTCACTGAGCTATCGGCAAAATACTGTTGAATAATCGAATCAAGAATAATCGAATCCGCTACCCCAATTCTCAAATCTCCCAACAGTGTACGAATAAGGTAGACACTCTCAGCTCCAGACGCAGAAGACAGCAGCTCAACAATAAATCCCAACTTTCTATCCACCGCCCCAAAACCTTCGATCGAAGCTAGCTTCTGCAACACCTCAAGTACATGTTCCGCAGTTAACTCCTTAGAAGAAAGAGAAGCTTGTTTCTTCCGTTTCAAAAGAAAAAGAGCAACATCTCCTAAATCCCCTCGTTTAGTAAACTCTTCAACCACCTTCTCAGGAGCACTACCTGAAGCCCGAGCAATCGCCTTAATCACCAGCTGTGTAGATATGCCAAACTCCCGAGAATCATACTCAGCAAACGCCCTCCCTCGAAACAAATACACTAACTCCTCCCTCCCCTTTAACAGAGGCAAAAACGCAGCAAGAATCTGAGTCTTCTCCAACCGCTTAGACGTCCCAGCCAACTGCTCATACACATCCACCAAATCTTTGTACTTCATACAAAAAAAAGAACCTCGATCTATTTAAAACTGCCTCATCACAATCCTTAAACACCTAAAGAAACCCCCCACTAACATGCAAGAACTCTATAGAGAAATTCCCCAACACGAAATAAAACCTCAGCAAATAGATAATCAATACGCACTCAGACAACCGTTAGTATCGAGCGGATTCTCTTGGTCAGGAGCTTATGCAGGAACCTACCTCACAGTTAAAACACCTCTGGGTGAAGAAAAAACGAATGGAAGAATACCGCTAGACGATGAAGCACTGCAACAAACCGAACAAGATATACTTGAAAAACTGGCAGCGCAACACCGAGACCTTACAAAAGCAGGAAAACCATCTAAAGAACTGTCTGCCCTAGAAACAATCTTAGAAATCACCCCAGCCACCCCTTCTTCTTAATACCTTCATTCTTTATAACAAATTCCAACTCCCGCTCCCCCAAATGCCGATGCTTCCGCAAAATCGCTTTTCTCTTTCCCCCAGTAACCTGCAGCTCAAGTAAACATTTTCCCCAATACTGCAAAATATCCCCACCCACAATCTTTTCCTCGCCCTCCCATCGATATACTTGCGAAGTCACTAGCACTGGAATCTCCCGCTTGCGTGCAATCTCTGCCAACATTCGAACCTGGCGAACAAGCTCATCACTCACCTTCCGCATCTCATCTTTATTCTTACTGCGCGCAGCAGCAAAGTCAAGCCGATACAACATAGTCATCCCATCAACCACAATAAGTCCAACCTCTTCCTTCAAGTGTTTCAGTAGCGTTACAAACGCTTCCTTCTGCTCGTCAAATGTAGTAGGTTTCAAGACCAACAGACGATCAAGAATAGTCATATACGCTTCATCAGCCAGCTGTTTAATCCGTTCAACTGAAAACCCACCCTCAGTATCAATGTAAATCACCTTCTTTCCTTTCTTCGCCTGCGAAACCGCAGCTAATAAACAAAACGTCGTCTTCCCTGAACCCGGAGCACCAAACAACACCGTAATAATTTCCTGCTCATACCCTCCGTGAAGCCACCGATTCAAATCATAGCTCCCAGCAGATATCGTAACCATCAAAAAAAAAGAAAAAAGAAGTATATAAACAAATAGCAAGTAAGTTATCTCTTCCTCTTCTTAGAGAACATCATGCCTTCATGCTCACACGTAAAACACTTCTTACACGTGAATGAATGTATCAGAAGAATAATCGCCGCTATAGTTACAATCCACTTAGTTGCCATAGCACTCACAAGGTTAACCCATGAGAACAGCAAAATAACAACAGCGATAATCGCCTCACACCAGCTTTTACACATACAACACCTCCACACCAAATAACAAAGAAGAGCTTATAAATCTTACTTTTTCAAAACCTTCTGCAAAGAATCCAAGTCCTTCTGAACCGCAGCAACAGCATCCCCAATAAGCTTACTTGCACTCCCTGAATTCGCACTCACCTTCAACACAAGCGGCTTAGTCGGATGCTCTCGCCGCCACGCAGCAAAAGCAGCTCCCTGCTCATATAAGTACACCCGAAGCAGCTCAGCTATAGTAATATTATCAATCTGAAGTTCAATGTCCTGCTTTTCTTCCTTCAACACTTTCAGTTCCATCTCACTCAAACAAAAGAAGCGTTTATAAAGCTGCCGCTTTCCCAAAAATAAGTTCCTCTGAAGATATATTTTTATAGTAACCTCTCAAAATACCACTATGTCTGATAAAAAAATAAAAGGCATTTGGGGATGGCTACTTGTTTATACTCTGTTTCTTTCTTTAAGATTAATTATCGGAATTTCAATAGCAATCATATTTAAGATAGTCACAATAATACTAATTATTGAAACAGTACTTATTACAATAGCCCTAGTTTCAATTTTTATTAAGTCACGAAATGCAAAAACAATAAATATCACATACTTATCAATAACAGTAATAATGACAATAATTGCCTATTTCAGTGGAATTACAAGTGATAATCTGCAAGATAGAGCTAATGCAATGGGAGCAATCGTTGGAGCACTAGCTGCTTCAATAGCCTGGAGTATGTATTTAATTAATTCTAAAAGAGTTAAAAACACATTCGCTAACTAATAAGATAAATACTACTCGAAAACCTCAACATCATCCAACGTTATAGCCTGTTCCGTATCTTCCTTCTTTCTCACTGCACGTCCACGCACCTCTTCCGCGGCCTGCTTCATCCCGCTCAAAGCAGCATCCTTGCGCAAATTAATTTTATAATAATTTTCCAATTTACTAATAAGAATAAAATCATTACTAGGTAAAACACCATTCTCTAGCAGCT
>Ga0209542_10002472_pt1 | contig 41254 bp, 41 predicted proteins | sample RifCSPhighO2_01_FD_184028 | JGI IMG/M metagenome (GOLD analysis project Ga0209542, IMG submission 184028) | Soil microbial communities from Rifle, Colorado - Rifle CSP2_plank highO2_0.1 (SPAdes) (version 2) | ecosystem: Environmental > Terrestrial > Deep subsurface > Rock core/Sediment ... | reverse complement strand
TTCATTGCTCCCGGCTTCTTTTTATTTTTTCACTACCTTTCCTGCGATTTCTTCTTGGATATTCCTTGGCACTTCTTCGTAGTGGTCAAAATGCATAGTGTAATTTGCCCGTCCCTGGCTCATGGAGCGCACCTGCGTTGCATATCCGAACATAGAACCGAGCGGAACAATAGCATCGATTACTTTCAAGTTTGTCCTATCCGTAAGTGATAAGATTTGTCCGCGGCGTGAATTCAAGTCTCCTACCACATCGCCCATGTACTGTTCCGGCGTTACCACTTCCACCTTCATAATCGGCTCCAGCAGCACTGGGTCAGCCTGGCGCATTCCTTCTCGAAATGCCATGGCGCCTGCAATCTTAAACGCAATTTCAGACGAGTCTACGTCGTGGTAGCTTCCATCGAAGGCTGTAGCTTTTATATCCACAACAGGGAACCCGGCAATTACTCCATTCTTCGCAGCTTCTTCTACGCCCTTTCCGATAGCAGGCAAGTACTCTTGCGGAATAACACCACCCTTGATTGCTTGTTCGTATTCCACGCCCTTGCCGCGATCCTGCGGTTCCAATCGAATCCATACATGGCCGTATTGTCCGCGCCCTCCCGATTGCTTGATATACTTTCCTTCTGCTTCAATTGTTTTGCGAATCGTTTCTTTATATGCAACCTGCGGTTTTCCAACATTTACTTCCACGCCGAATTCTCGCTTCATTCGGTCAACAATAATTTCCAAATGCAATTCTCCCATTCCTTCCATAATCATCTGCATGGTTTCCGTATCCGTGTGCGCACGCAGCGTCGGATCTTCTCCCATCAATGCCTTCAGCGCCATGCCCATTTTTTCTTGGTCTGCCTTTGATTTCGGTTCGATTGCAAGCGAGATCACCGGCTCATGCCCCACAATCCGTTCTAGGATTATAGGGTTCGCTTCATCGCACAATGTATCCCCAGTAGTAGTTGCCTTCATTCCAACTAATGCTCCAATGCCTCCTGCAGAAATTTCTGCCACTTCTTCCCGTTCGTTCGCATGCATCCGCAATATTCGGCTGATGCGCTCGCGCTTTCCGTTTGATGCGTTTAACACATAGGAGCCAGTAGCAAGCTTGCCGGAATATACGCGAAAGAAGGTAATCTGCCCGACATACGGATCAGTTGCAACTTTAAATGCCAGCGCGGCAAACGGTTCCGTATCAAGAGGTTTTCGGGTAAGAACTTTTTCCGGATCATCAACATCAACACCCTCTACTGCAGGAACGTCCGCAGGGGAAGGCAAATATGCAACAACGGCATCAAGCATGCGCTGCACGCCCTTGTTCTTCAACGCCGTTCCGCACAAAATGGGAACTATCTTATTCGCAATAACCGCAGTGCGCAGCGCTTTATTTAACTCATCCACTGAAATGTCCTCACCATTCAAATATTTTTCCGTAAGCGCATCATCTAGCCCCGCGATCACTTCTACGGTTTCAGCGCGCCGCTTTGTTGCTTCTTCCACAAACGCTTCAGGAATGTCTTTTTCCACGATTTTAATTCCCATCTCTCCTTCGAAATACCACGCCTTCATGGAAAGCAAGTCGATAATTCCTTCAAATGCTTCTTCGGCACCGATCGGGAGCGTTAAAATAACAGTGCTTTTCGTGAGGCGTTCATGGATAGAATCCACAACCTTCCAAAAATCTGCACCTGTTCTGTCGAGCTTGTTAATAAAGCACATGCGAGGCACCTTATGTACATCTGCTTGGCGCCACACCGTTTCTGATTGCGGCTCAACACCGGCCACACCGTCGAACACCACCACAGCGCCATCGAGCACGCGAAGGCTTCGTTCCACTTCAACGGTAAAGTCTACGTGGCCGGGAGTATCGATCAAATTAAGACGATAGTCTTTCCAAAATGCAGTCGTAGTAGCAGATGTGATAGTAATACCGCGTTCTCGCTCTTGCTCCATCCAGTCCATGACAGTGTCCCCTTCATGCACTTCGCCGATTTTATGCGTCAATCCTGTATAAAATAAAATACGCTCAGAAACAGTTGTTTTTCCCGCATCAATGTGCGCAATAATTCCGAAATTTCTAACCTTCTCAATAGGAACCTGTGGGAACTTTGACTCAGCCATAATCAGAAATTATTACTAGCGAGCAAAATGCGAAAACGCTCGGTTTGCCTCTGCCATTCGATGCATGTCCTCGCGCTTCTTCATTGCGCCGCCTTGCTTTTGAGATGCATCAATAAGTTCCGCGGCAAGTTTTTCCGCCATTGATTTTCCACCTCGGCTGCGAGACGCATCGCGGAGCCATCGCATAGAAAGCGTATCTCGGCGAACGGGCCGGACTTCTTGCGCAATCTGATAATTCGCTCCGCCCACTCGGCGAGCTTTTACTTCCAGCACAGGCGCAACATTTCTAAGTGCGGCATCAAATACCATAAGCGGGTCATTTTTCGTCTGCTCGGAAATAATTTCCAGCGCATCATACATCACTCGCTGAGCAACGCTCTTTTTTCCATCATACATGATGTAGTTTATAAATTTTGACAGCGCCAAATTCCCGAACTTCGGATCCGGCAGCAAATGCTTCTTATTTTTATATACTCGTTTTTTTCGTGGCATAATTTCGTCTAACAGCTATAAGCTAAAAGCTAGTCGCTCGTCTTCGGTTTCTTAGCTCCATATCTGCTTCGTCCTCGTCGTCGGGCTTCAACACCTACTGTATCAAGTACTCCGCGCACTACCTGGTATCGAATACCTGGCAAATCTTTTCTTCGTCCGCCTCGGATTACGACAATGGAGTGCTCCTGCAAATTATGCCCTTCACCAGGGATAAATGCCGTTACTTCCATTCCATTTGTAAGGCGCACGCGGGCAACTTTCCTAAGCGCCGAGTTCGGCTTCTTCGGAGTCATCGTTTTCACCTGCAAGCACACTCCGCGCTTAAATGGGGATCCTTTTGGGAAATGAACGGGCTTGTCGATAAGCGTATTAAATCCGCGCTGCAACGCAGGAGTCTTGGACTTCTTCGGCTTCCATTCTCGATTTTTTCGTACAAGTTGGTTAATAGTTGGCACAGAACTGTAGTGTAGGCAATCGAGCAAAAAAAGTCAAAGAATCTGCAGCAGATCTGCAAGCGGCACCCCCATAATAGCGGCAGTGAGCATAAAAGCAGGTACGAATACCGCCTGATTCAAGAAACCCGGAAGCAATATAATGATACCCAGAAGAATAAACATCCCGTATTGCTCCAAGCGAGCGATGATATCCGGGCGCTTATCGAGAAATAAAAATAGGATTTTTGACCCATCAAGCGGAGGAATAGGCACCAGGTTAAATAACATCAAAATAGTATTTACGAGCCCGATCATTAAAAATAGGAACGGCAACGCAGTATTCTCCGGAGAAATCCGATACAGTAATCCGCATAGAAGCAATATCAAAAAGTTCGTTGCGGGGCCGGCAAGCGCAACGATAATCGGGCCCCATTTGCCATATTTTAAATTGTAATAGTTTACCGGTACTGGCTTTGCCCATCCGAATACAAACCCGGCATTGCTCACAATCAGGAGCAGAGGAATAATAATCGTTCCCCACATGTCTATATGCTTGATCGGGTTGAGCGATAACCTGCCAGCATACTTCGCAGTAGGATCGCCCAATTTGTTTGCCACCCATCCATGAGAAACTTCATGAAAAATAACTCCTATTCCAAGCGCCAACAGAGACGCTGCAACGGAAAGTTCTGGCGGAATAGTAGCACCTGCTAGCATAAAGGAAGAATACCATAGTTTTTCCCTTTGTCATTGCGAGCGTATCCCCTCTCCCCCCAACTTCGCTAAAGCTACGCTGGGCAAGGCAATTGGGGGTGCTGCGCCGGCCGAAGCCTTGGCGTAGGCTGGAGGGCAGACCACACGGCATTGCATCTTACCAGCCCCCACCCCCTCCCTCCCCCTGATTAGGGGGAGGGTAACTACTCTCTCTTGCTTTTTAAAACCAATTCTTTTATAGTTCTTCAATATCTATGGCAAGAATGTGCACAATCTGCGGAAAGAAAAAACAAATGGGAAACCACCGCAAACTTTTGCGCGGCCATTACAACATCACCGGGCGCCGAACATTTAAGCCGAATCTCCAAACAACCCTGCACGAAGGCAAAAAAGTGTTGGCCTGTGTTAACTGTATTCGCACGAAAGCAAAAAACGCAGCTGCGTAACAAATTGTAAAGAAATAAAAACGACCAGGATTGAGCAAACAATCCTGGTCTCGTGTTTCGTTGGCGCTGAGAGAAGCTCAGCGCGCCTTCCTTGACGCCCCCATGGACGTCCGTTGGGGTTGCCGATAAATCGGCGGGAATTCTGCTTTCGGACTCGACCTTCTGGTCGCCCTCCGAACAAGAATCCCCTCACTTCGGGAATTTCCGATTGCAACCATCGGTCGCAATCCCCGAACTACTTCCAGAATCTCCATTTCCAGACCCCTCAAATAACAACCTCAAACCGACTCGGAAACGTCCACGTTTCCGAAAACTCCGTTTTTAATTACCAAGGTTCAGCTAAACTGTGAGAATTATACTCCCTTTATGCATTTTGTCAACTATTTCTGACAAAATGCCATTATATGCGCCTCTTATGCCAATATACTTGACTTTTTCTTATATATAGACTATAATGATCAGTTGACCTTTACAAACCTTCCCGCCAGCTCGGCAGGCCGCACCCAACGGTTTTGGGAATAGAACAAGGACCACATTATGCGCTGCAAAGATCTGTATGACTGTTGCCTGTTCATTTGCTACATCGGCCTGCCGATGGCCGTTGTGGTCGCCACTATCGACTTGGGACCGATCTCGTGGTTGAACGCGCTGACAGCTATCGGCATCAGCACAGTGCTGGTCGCCAAGCTGCGACGGCGTGTGCTGGTTCCAGTAAAAGCGCGTATTCGTTCTTGAGGTGACGGCAAGAATAATCCCTTTCGTTTCCGTCATATTCGCCCCAAGGTTTTCACCTTGCGGGCGTTTTTTATACTCTTAATTAATAAACAACAAAGGTCGTGCATATAAATAGCTATAATCCCCCATAGCCCCAAGGGGCGACGGGGGATATTATGTAACACATACGATAATGTCTAAGAAATACCCCATCAAAGAACGCAAACGTCGCGCGCAGATTATCCATACAGAATTGGAAAAGTTATTTCCAGGAAATTTGGCGACTCCACTTGATTACAACACAGAGTTTCAATTGCTCGTGGCCGTTATATTATCTGCACAATGTACCGACGAGCGCGTAAATATTGTAACGAAGAAGTTATTTAAGAAATATAAAACCGTGCAAGATTTTGCTGATGCTGACATTCATGAGCTAGAACAAGCAATTTTTTCTACCGGATTTTATAGAAGCAAAGCAAAGGCAATAAAAACTAGTGCAAATATTATTGCAAAAAAATATCGCGGCAAACTGCCGAGCACGATGCAAGAATTATTGCAATTACCAGGAGTGGGCAGAAAAACAGCAAACGTAATTCTCGGGCATATTTTTGATACGGTAGAAGGTATTGCAGTAGACACGCACGTAAAGCGCCTGGCAAAAAAATTCGCGCTCACACAAGAAACGGATCCCAATAAAATCGAAAAAGAATTGTGCAAATTGCTCCCGAAAAAAGATTGGTGGAATTTTTCCTATCGCTTAAAAGCATATGGACGCACCTACAGCAAAGCGCATCAAAAAGATCGCAATGATGATCCGATAAGTAAAAAACTGTTATCATTCCGGGCTTGACCCGGAATCCACGTTGAAGTTTTCTGGATCCTGAATCAAGTTCAGGATGACAGCAAGAAAAACCTACTCCAGTATCCCATCCAAATTCACGTCGTACAGAACTTGTTCCTGCAGTAATCGGTAGGAAATAATTTCTTCTTTGGTGAACCACAGCGGGATTTCTCGCTGTGCTTCTTCCGGACTATCAGAACAATGTACCAAGTTGCGCACTGCGCGATTATCGCGACTGGATAGAGAATAGGAATCAACAGTGTAATCACCACGAATTGTACCCACATCGGATGTTACCGGCTCCGTACCGCCTACTAATTTTTTCACGATTGCAACGGACTGGTTCCCCTCGATAACAAATGCCAATACCGGGCCAGATGTGAAGAAATCCACATTCGACTGGATTATGTCTTTTCCATATTCCATCGGCTCCTTTTCAATGGGCATTCCATGCGCAGTCCGGTCTGCAACAATTCGAGTGCCCTTCGCCATAAACCATTCGTCGTTTTTGTTATAATGCTTCCAGCATTGCTCCGCTTGCGGGACAGAGAATTTTACCGCTGCAAACTTGAGTCCCGTGCGCTCAATACGTTTTATAATTTCGCCCATTAAAGAACGCTGTACTCCGTCGGGCTTGATAATAACTAATGTTTGTTCCGTTGTCATAATAAATGATAATATGAGTGGTATTTACTTATGCATACAGAACTTTTGCGAAAAAGGCAAATCGGTTTTGCGCTCACAGGAAATCATCCATGAGTTCCCGTCAAAAAAAAATGATATCGTACCTTTTTGATCCGTACGAAATATCTGAGTATTTTTCAGGCGCTCCAGAACTTCGGTGGTAGGATGACCATATGTGTTGTTCGCGCCTACGGATATAAGGGAAGCAAACGGAGAAGCAGCGGCAAGAAACTCTGAACTCGTTGACGTCTTGCTGCCATGGTGCCCCACTTTCAGCACATCAACGTCAAAAGCACTGGCGGGAATAGAAGAAACAAGCTGCTTTTCTATGCCAGACTCTGCATCTCCTGTCAGCAGGAACGACATTGGCCTCTTTCCTTGTGGCATAATATCTGCTCGCATAATGATAGATGCGTTATTCGACTTGCTTTTAGAAAGCCTCGTCCATTCATCTCCCGGAATTGGAGACATCACGCGAAGCACAAGCGAATCTGCATGAAGGATTTGCCCATACCGCCCAAATCGGTATGGAATATGCCTTTGAATCAATAGATCAATAAACTCCTTCTTTATATTCGTCGTCGTAGCCGCGTACTGAGGCATAATTACCATGCCGACATCATAAGTAGAAAGCACATGCAACAACCCTTCCAGATGATCTTTGTCGTAATGCGTTGCAACTACCACTTCTATTCTCCTATCAAACCAGGGCATCTCTTCTGCAAGCCGGGTCAGAACAATAGATCCTGATCCCCCATCAATCAACACTTGAGTATTTTTTTCTTGAAACAACAACGAATCCCCTTGCCCTATATCCAGCATATGCATGCTGGGGAATACCGAAAGCGGCACCATGCGTAAAGCTAGTAGACATAAAAGCAATATTCCGATGAGCGCATATATCTTCATACCCACCAATCCCGCCAAGGAATCTTCAGATGCTTCATAAGCAGTATAATAAGCACTGTAATCAAGCCGTAATAGAGGAAAATCCCCCATATAGGAAACGATATCTGTTCAAAGTGTCCGTATGGGATGCTTGCACAAAGTGTTGCAATAAATAACATCCAGGTCATCAGCGCATGAGCAATAAAGGATAGTACAAGTGCTAGAGGAATAAAGAATGTCTGAAAGAATAGTGCTACTAATACCAGATACATAACAAATGGGAGTAACGGTACTACCGCTATATTAGTAACAAGTCCTGCAAGAGAAACATTTCCAAAATAGTAGAGCGTAAGAGGGGCTGTCGCAATTGTGGCACCGAGAGACACTGCAAAAAGAGTTGCAATATCTTGCATCCAAGAACTAAAACGTATTCTGCGCACAAAAAAGAGTGCCACCCCTATGCCGCACACTGCCACTACAGAAAGCTCAAAACCAATTGAACGCACTAATTCTGGAGATATCGTCAGTAACACTGCGAGCGTAAGCAAGATGACCGTTAAAAGACCTACAAATGCACGAACATGGTACGCTAGTACGTAGCATGTCCAAAATACCCCTGCACGAACCGCAGATGCGGGGGCTCCCACAGCAACAATGTACGTCCAAAGCAATCCGGAAATAATAAAGGAACGAACGAGGGAAGATACATGGAATAAGCCAACTATAAAGCTTAAGACAATAGCAATAATAGAAACATGTAGTCCGGATATAGAAAGAATGTGGGTAATCCCGCTTCTCCTATATATATCTTTTATGCTCTGCGGAATCATTCCTTGGTCCCCCGCTATCATCGCCGTCATCAGTGAAGCATCAGGTTCTCGAAACAGCGTTCCAATACGGCGAAGAACTTGTATTCGAAACATATCAACAGGCGCATTCCCTAGTTGTAAAACATCGACTTGCGCATTTCGCACGACGAGAGAAATCCCCTCATCACGTAAAAATTCTCCATATTCAGGCAGTGAAGCAAAAGCACGAAGCAATGTTTCTTGTTTTCCGACGACAGATACTACTGTGCCTTTAACGAGAACAGGAAATCGTGGAGCGTACACTAATAATGTACACCCATCTTCACGCACGAACACATATTGTGCTTGAGTAGGTGTTAAAGCATACGTTTTTCTAAGGGTTGCCTGCATCGTATCGGAAGGGGCGCACGAAGTTTCATACTTAGTATTCGATTGCAAACCGTAGAGATATCCAAGTGCCACGAGCAAGCATCCCCCAATAAGTAGCTGAATACGTATTCTTCTATACAGAAAAAAAGCAAAGCCAAGAAAAATAAGTATGATAGTAAAACGATGCGGGGCAGAAAGTGCCCCGGCAACGATTCCGACTAACCAACTTGTAATAAGAGAAGCTACCCGAACGCGCATATCCTCTTAAGGATATACGCAACGAAATCTTATTCAATAGACTCTTCGTGCCCCAAGGACTGCTTTCGCTCGCGCATTTTTCTTCGAATAAACGTAGGAACCTCCAAATCTTCGTCTTCTGGCTGCTGTGCGGGCATAACGCGCGGTTTTGGCGCAGAAGGCGCATTCTGCTGAGATAGGTTTACTGACGGCATTCCATATGGAGACCGCATCGGCTGCTGTATGCGCTCTGTTTGCTGCGGAGGCTGTTGTTGATGTTGCTGCGGCGTTGCATACCCAGAAGTATTACGAGGACGAATAACGGCCTGCGGCTTATCAAAACCGGTTGCCACAACAGTAATTTTAATTTCCCCTTCTTCTACCTGATCAGAATCAATAACTGCGCCAAAAATGACCTTTGCATTGGGATCGGCATGCTCGGTGATAGTTCGAGCTGCCGCATCAACCTCATACATGCGCAAATCAGGTCCGGAAGTAATATTAAATACAATCCCCTTTGCGCCATCAATCGTAATGTCGAGCATCGGGCTATCAATTGCTGCCCGAGCAGCCTCAACGGCACGGTTCTCGCCAGACGCTTTTCCAATACCCATAAGCGCAGAGCCAGCATTTTGCATAATCGCTTTAATATCGGCAAAGTCCACGTTCACCATTCCATGGTGCGTAATTAAATCCGAAATTCCCTGTACTCCTTGGCGCAACACATCATCAACTACCCGAAAAGCATCAATAAGGCTGGTTTTTTTATCAATAATTTGCAAAAGCCGATCATTCGGAATAACAACAGATGCATCCGCCCTGCTCTGGAGCTCCGCAAGCGCCTCCTCTGCAATCGTCATGCGCTGCTGGCCTTCAAATGAAAAAGGCTTTGTAACAACCGCAACAGTCAGCGCGCCAACTTCCCGGGCAATTTCCGCCACCACTGGCCCAGCGCCAGATCCAGATCCTCCGCCAAACCCTGCAGCAATAAACACCATATCAGCGCCCTTGAGGAGCTCATAAATTTCTTCTCTGCTTTCTTCTGCAGCCTGCTGGCCTAAGAGCGGATTCATTCCTGCTCCTAGCCCCTTGGTCACCGTTTGCCCAATATGAAGCTTAGTTGGAGCTCCTGAGTAGTGCAACGCCTGCGCGTCTGTATTTACAGCAATAAATTCAACCCCTTTAATATTTGCCTCAATCATTCTGTTAAGCGCCGCATTTCCCCCGCCGCCCACGCCAACAACTTTGATATTTGCTACGTTTTCAATACTTGGCTTTTTGAGTGGCATATCATCTTCATCGTACGAACGAAAAAAAGAATGTCAATAACAATATGTGTACAACCCGTACACACTTTGTGTTCACAGTAAATTTCTTACGGCAAAAACGACTTTGTCCAATCTTTTATTTTGCGGACTGTGCCGCTAATGTCTGGTAAGGAAAGAGATTTATGGGCAGTAGCCTTGCCTTCTTGCTCGAGGGCAAAAGCAATAAGCCCAAGAGCAACTGCAAACTCTGGTCCGTCAGTTTGATCTGCTAATCCGGAAAACTTTTGGGGATGTCCGATACGCACAGGAAGCCGCAAGCGCTTTTTTGCCAGCTCAACAACACCGTCCATATATGCCCCCCCGCCGGTCAAAATAACTCCTGCAGGCAATAACCCAGAACGACCAATATTTTTTAATTCTCGATCAACATATGAGAATAGCTCATCTAGTCGATCTTTTATAATCTCCGCAACGTCTTTTTTAGAAATCGACTCCTGTTCACCGTCCTGCCCTTCCACAACAATCATGTCGTGAACGGATACACTCTCAACAGCAGCCGTTCCGTGCGCAAGCTTGATAGCCTCCGCGATTTCGATTGATGTGCGCAAACCAATAGCAATGTCGTTCGTGATGTGAGATGCTCCAACAGGAAGAACGTTTGTATGCAGCAGGGTGTTTTCTTCATATACAGCGAACCCGGTCGTTCCTGCGCCGAGATCTATTACAACTACGCCCAGCTCTTTTTGACGTTTTTCAAGTACTGCAAGAGAAGCTGCAAGCGGGGCAAAAACAAATTCCTCAATGTGAACCCCTGATTGATTCACAACCTTCGTAACATTCTTTATTGCAGGAGAAGACCCGATAATCGCATGCGCCTCAACTTCAAGCCTAACACCCGTCATTCCAATAGAGTCTTGGATGTGTTCTTGCCCATCTACAATATAATTCTGTGGAAGAATGTGAAGAATCTCCCGATTGGGCGGGAGCGATATTGCCTGCGCAGCATTAATGACCCGATCAACGTCATCTGAAGTAATTTCACCGTCAGCACGGCTAATTGCAATAACTCCGCGAAGAGACTGGGAGATTAAATGAGCCCCATTAATACTTGTATAGGCTTTTTCAACTGGTACGCCCGATATCCTCTCTACAATATCTAGCGCTGTACCAAGAGACGCCACAGCTTCTTCAACATCCGTAACAATCCCTTTCTGCATCCCGTTCATTGGCGCTGTTCCCACCCCGAGAATCTTCACTTCCTCCTCTTGCCCTTGAGTATTTTTTTGCGCAACAACCACACGTACAGTACTCGAACCAAGATCAATTGCGGTAAAAATATGCGGGCGATTCATAATAAATAGCGTATGCCTCTATTGTACCTAAAAAAGATTAGGAATAAAAATAAGAACCCCGATTATGCAGGCAGCAATAGTGACCACAAGAACCGCCCCCGCTGCAATATCTTTCGCGTTGCGAACAACAATGCTGTACTTAGGGTGCACAATGTCTGCAATAAGCTCAATTGACGTATTCATCATTTCAAACGCGAGAACAAGCATTATGACGACTGCCCCTACTGCAATATTAATTAATGAGATACGAAGCAATGCCATAATGAACAAAATTATTGTTCCAATAAATAATTGGATGCGCACATTTCGTTCGCGCAAAATTGCCGTAGCAACTCCTCGCAGAGCAAATGCTAACGCCTCAAAAAACGACCTGCTTCTATGCCATTTTTTCATAGCCGCGATACAGATAACGAAGTTGCCATAAATCCGCTCTCTTCTAAGATTTGCTTCTCCAGTGCCTGTGTTTTCTCGTCCTCTTGTGCAGATTTTTCATGATCCAATCCTAGTACGTGCAAAAAAGCATGCACTAGTAAAAGAGCTACATAATCCGTCGGCTGAGCATTTCTTTCACTCGCTTCACGCATCGCCACGTCCATGCAAAGCGCAACATCATGCTCTGTATCATCGTATGAGAATGTTAATACGTTTGTAGGATTGTCATTAGCTCGGTATACAGAGTTTAAACGCTGTATATCATCAGAAGAGACACACCGCACTGCAACCAAGCCATCTGTATCGCGAAACATGCGCTTGCAAGAATTGTCCAATAAGCGTTTTACTTGAACGTTTGTAAGAGGAAGGTTTTCACACTCAACTTCTGCAATCATATCACGTAGGTATGGCTAAAGCTTGTCGTTCGGTGCTGGAATAAGTGGATTATGGCTATGCGCAACTTCGTCGCCGTCAGAATATCCGTCGCCATCAGTATCGGGGTTAAATGGATCAGTTCCCATTTTCCGCTCTGTTGGATCGGCAAGACCATCATTATCTGAATCAAGCGTTCCTTCGCCGAGCGGATTATATCCATTCTTCACTTCTTCTCCGTCGTTATAACCATCACCGTCGGTATCTGGATTTGCCGGATCGGTACCATACAGTTGCTCTTCAGCATTCAAAAGGCCGTCATGGTCAGCATCCTCTCCGCCTCCGCCAACTACAACCGCAGGAGATGGGGAGGAAACTGGGGCGGATGATTCAATAATAGCTGGCACTTCGCTTGGAAGCGGAGTACTAGAAGGAACTGGCGTAGCCGTCGTTCCCAACAAGCGCATTGTTATAACGCCAATTGCCACAAGAAACAGTAATATAATAACTATGATAATGATGACAATGGCAGGTTTGGAGCTTTTCCGATTTGTATTTTTCGGCTGGGTAAATACTGATTTTTCCGATACGAGAGCTTCATCAACCTGAGGTGCAGCGATGAGCGGATTTGGCTGACGCGACTTATTTGGCATAGAAGCATGCTCCTCGAATGGATCAGGAACATCAAATCCGCGCCCTGGCTCAACTCCAGCAGGCGCTATCGGAGGGATGGGAAGGTTTGGTGGAATTTCATTAGCCATACAAAGAATTAATTAGAAGTATACCTGTTTTTGTAAAATAAAACACCCGGGATTTTTCCCGGGTGTCATTCCGGCCTCCGAGCCGGAATCTACGTGGATGCCGGATCCCAACGTCGCCAAGGCTATGCTGGGCGCTGCAAGTCCGGCATGACAGTCGCGTTTACCAGCGTTTCTTTTTTTGCGGGTATGAAAACTCATCAATCTCTCCTAGCTTAATCAATCGGTCGCGTTCGGCTTGAAGCTCTCCGCGTCGCTGAGCCTCTTCTCGAACTTTCATCTTGCTCTTCTTCTTTTCATGATATCGAACTTTCTTCGCCTGCAACAACACGCCGCTTTGCTGTACAACGCGCGTGAACCGACGGATTAACCCCTCGGAATTCTCATTGTCTCGTTTCTGTACTTCTAACACAGCAAAAAGTCACCTCCTAATTAATAATAGTCAAATAGCTCTGGAAAACACCTTACCACGCCAAAAGACCGTCGTCAATGGATTGACGCGATATTATGGCGTCGACCCCGATTGCGCGGATCCGTCAAAATAACTGGCCGGATCAGTAACCCCGAGAACAGTGAGCAGCGTATTAACCAACACGTATGCGAGCAGAATAATCGCTAACCCAATCAATGCCTCAATCACTGCTTTTTTCCCAGCTGCTAATTGCTCCTCGTCAACGGAATAGAGGAACATCTTGATACCGCCGTAAATAAGAAAAATCATGGCGACGATCGCTCCCATTCCCAAAAGAAAATTGAAAATATTTACAAATACCCCGAATAAATCATTAATAGTGCATGGCTCGTTAGTCATGCCATCGCCAGGTTGCTTATTTCCACAGTTCACAATACCCGCATAAGTAATAAAAGGAATAAAAGCGACTACCAGCCATGCATATACTGTTGCAATAGATTTCTTGTTCATAGAGATGGCGCGCTGCACACTAGCGGGCCTAAATTTTCTCCGCCCACGATATGAAAATGCAAATGAGTGATTTCTTGACCGGCATCTTTCCCCACATTTGCAATTACACGATACCCAGACTCGAAAATACCAGCATCGCGCGCAATATGCGCAGCTTCATGCATCAGCTTTCCCATCACCAAATGGTCATCACCAGTTAACGCATCGAGCGATGCAAGATGCTTTTTTGGAATACCGATAATATGCACTGGCGCTTTTGGATTTGTATCGCGAAAAAAGATCGTATCTCCGCCATCAAACAATACCTCGGCAGGGGTTATTCCTGCAGCAATACTGCAAAATATGCAATCATTGGCAACGCTCATATTGCCGTAAGTATATCGCGGATTGTTACTCCCGTACAATATGAAGCCTTCGCTCTAATTCTTTTACCAGTCGATCGCGATCAACAACTTCCTGCATTCCGCTTTCCATGTTGCGCAATATGACCGTTTTATCGAGCACTTCTTTTTGCCCGATAATAATCGACCATTCCACCTTAAGCCGATCCGCCATATGAAGCTGCTGCTGCATGCCGTCTCGATCAATGCTTTCGGAAAACGGAATGTCCGCATCTCGAAGCTCCTTCATAACCTGCAGTCCGACAATTTTTGCCTGATCGCCTAATTGCGCAATAAATAACTGCGGATGATCCATAACCATCAAATCAATTCCCTCTGTCTTTACGCGATCAATAACGCGCTCTACGCCGATTGCAGCTCCAATTGCTGGCATATCCTTACCCCCTAATTCTTTTACGAGGTTGTTGTATCTGCCTCCTGAAGCAAACGAGCTTTGCTGGGATTCTCCGCGCGTTGACTTCGGAACAAATTCAAATACCGTGTGCGTATAATAATCGAGTCCGCGCACCAGAGACGGAGTCACTTCATACGGAACACCCAGCTCCCGCAAGCTATCGAGAATAAACTCAAAATGCTTCCTTGATGCATCCGATAAATGATCCAATAGCCGAGGCGCAGTATTCCCAACTTGCTGGCATTTTTCTTCTTTGCAATCAAGCAGGCGAAGAGGATTCGTTACCAGCCGATCTTTGCAATTCCTGCACAGCTTTTGCCTGTTTCTTCGGAAGTGCTCCTTAAGAAGCGATATGTATGCCTTTCGCTCGGATGGTTCGCCAAGCGTGTTAATCAGCACAACATAATCATCCAATCCGAGGCTTTGAAAATAATTATGCAAAACGTATATCACCTGTACGTCTGTAATGGGATTTGCAGATCCGATTGCCTCTATGTCAATTTGATGGAATTCTCGAAACCTTCCTGCTTGCGGACGATCGTAGCGAAAAAAAGATCCTATCGTAAATAATTTCACTGGGCGAGGCCAGCTTCGCATTCCATGCTCAATGTAAGCCCGCACCACAGAAGCCGTTCCTTCCGGACGAAGAGCGTAGCTTGACCCTTTGCCTCGAGACTTTAACTCAAATAACTCCTTATCGACAATATCTGTATTTTCCCCGATACCGCGAGAAAACAGCGCCGTTTCTTCGAACGTAGGAGTTTCAAGATATTGAAAATGCCACCCTCGCAAAAATGATTTTGCATTTTCTGTAACATATTCCCAATATTTCTGGTCTTGCGGAAGAATATCTTGCGTACCGCGAGGACTGTGAAGAGGAAACTGCACTTTCGATTCAGATGATGTTTTTTTCTTGGTTGTCATATAAAAACTCACTATAGCGATCAACGGGCAAAAAATCAAGTAGCATCATCTTCAGGAAGCGGCTACAAAACTGGGTTGCAGGGAATGAAATATCTGCAACCGATCAAATGGCCATGCGCGCATCCACACCCTCCCCACTATTTCACTTCTATTGGCTGGCCCCCACGACCTAGAATCGGAACTTGCGGGACGATTATCGCCAAGCACGAAATACTGGTCTGCCCCTAAGCGCACGGAGAGCTGCCCTCCCGTTTTCAATTCTGCAGGCAGGTATTGCGACTCATTAAGCACTACGCCATTGGGGTATGTTGCGTTGACAATAATAATCTGGCCGTTTTCCACACGAACCTCATCACCGGGCAAACCAACAATTCTCTTGATAAAAAACTGCGATTCATCAAGCGGGTAGCGAAACACCACAACGTCTTCTCGCTTCGGATCGCTTAATCGATATGAAAGCTGATCAATTACCAAATACTCCCCATTTTGAAAATTTGGTTCCATCGAAGCTCCGCGCACAAAGAACGGCTGTGCAATGAAATAGCGAATTGGGACGATAATAACCATAGCAAGCAAAAAAGCCTTCAATAACTCCCAGAAAAACGAACCGATAGCCCACACGAACGACCGCTGTTCGAAAGATTGCTCATCCATACTGGCAAGTTTACTGTATGTGTATTATGATATGCAAGACATGGAGCCTCGTACTATAGAGCAAATTCCAACCAAGCAAAAAAAGCACTCGCCTGCATTTCGAATTATTCGAGGGGTTCTCATCTTCATAACTCTCCTGCTCGTAACAGGTGCGGGAATATTTGGATATAAAATTCTTGCTGCGGGCAACAGCATCAGCACAGCTAACCAAACATTTTTCGGGCAACTTGGAGACTTATTATTTAAGTCTGGAAATCAATTAAAGGGGGAGAAAGAGGGTCGGATCAATATTCTGCTTATAGCAATCGGCGGAGAGGGGCACGAAGGCGCAAATCTCGCTGATACTATTATGATAGCAAGCATCGAACCGAAAGAAAAAAAGGTTGCCCTTCTTTCTATTCCGCGCGATTTATATGTGCAGGTTCCAAACCAGCAGGTCTACTCGAAAATAAATGCGGTTCATGCATATGGCGAGTCCGAGAAAAAAGATGGCGGACCAGCGCTTCTCAAGCAAAAAATAGAAGAGATCACTGGACTCAAGATACATTACTTTGCACGAATCGATTTTACGGCATTTAAAAAGATTGTTGACGCAGTAGGCGGAGTAAATATTCATATCGCAAACGGATTTTTTGACTACTGGCACAAAATCGCATTCCCTACGGGAACAGAAACAATGAACGGCGATCGAGCCCTTGCATACGCGCGCGCTCGATTTGTAAACGGCCCCGAAGGCGGCGATTTCAAACGCACCGCAAGGCAGCAGCAGATGCTCGTTGCTATCCGCGACAAAGTATTTTCCGTACACACAGCGCTCGACTTTAATGCAATGAACGGAATTTTCAGCTCGCTTTCAGAAGACATCCGAACAGATCTGCAAATATGGGAAATGAAACGTTTTTTCGAACTTGCTCGACAAATAAACTCCTCCGACTTTAGGTCTGACATTATGAGCACAGGTCCGAATGGAATACTCAAAGGCGATACGGTAGTGCTCGGGGGCGTTCCTGCATCAGTGCTCAAAACTCGCACAGGAGATTTTTCTGAAGTTCAAGCACTTGCGCAAAATATGTTTTCCGAATCTATAGGAAAAGTAATTGAGGAGCAACCAACAAGCGTGCCTGTGGAAAATATTAATGCCAACGGAGACATTATTCCGAATATATCCCCTTCGCCATCACCGAACACAAGCGCTGCGCCATCATCCGCCTCCCTTCCAACAGTAGAAGTGCGCAACGGAACCAGCACCAATGGTCTTGCAAAAAAGATTGCAACGAAACTGGAGTCGCAAGGGTATAAGGTTGTCGCAACTGCAAATGCGAACTCAAAATCTGTCTCCAAAACAATCGTATATGCGCCGAAAGTAACGCAAGCAGACGATGCGCAAAAAATAGCATCATCCCTCAATGCATCGGCGGCGACAGATATACCAACCAGCGAAGCAAAAACAAACGCGGATATCTTAGTTATTCTCGGCTCGGACGCAGCGCAATAGCTGGGTAATCCACGTGGATCCCGGGTCAAGCCCGGGATGACGCATTATTTCCGACAACGATATCTGTAATAACATCCAAAATTGCTTCCTGTTTTTCTTTTAGAATACTCTGTTCTTCCGGGGTAAATTTTCCCAACACAAAACTCTCTAAAGAATTGATATCTGAGGCCGCTGCGCGCCCCGTAGCCTTGGCGAAGGGGCGGCCGATACCGATGCGCAACTGTGGAATATCTGTATCGCCCAAAAAGTCATGAATAGACCGCATCCCATTATGCCCATGCGCGCTTCCAGATTCTTGCAACCTTGATTCGCCTAATGGCAATTCTAAATCATCATGAACAACCAGAATATTTTTCTTATCTAGTTCGTTATATCTCAAATATTGCATCACGGCTTTTCCTGATTCGTTCATAAAAACATCAGGATATAGCACAGTAATCTTTACATCGTTCAAAAGAATTTCTTGCATGCGCGCATGCAAAGATTCTTTTGATTGCATTAGCTGAATGTCTGCACCTTGTGCTTGCAGCATATCAACCCATGCAGAAATAATACCCTGTCCCAGATTATGCCTAGTATTCTTAAATTGTTCTCCGGGGTTTCCTAGTCCGACAATAAGCATATGTTGCATGTTCGTAATCGTACTATTGTCCGCACTGTTCCGCCAGCAAGGCGCCCCCTGGAATATAGGAGGGGTTGATTCCAGGAAACAAATCTTACTGGGCGGAACAGTAGTGAGAATAGGAAAAGAGCTAATAACTGTATCCTGAAAGTGAAAGCAGTGTCAAAAAAAGAAAAAACCCAGGGTCATCGTTGACTCTGGGTGTGGCTTGTAGCGAATATATCTGAATGATTTTGCTCAAGCTCATGCGATAGCCAAAAGGCTAATGTGCAACACTGCACCGCAACCCTCTAATCTCATCCGTGAGGGGTTGCAAGTTGGGTTTAAGTACCCATCTCATGTTCCTCCCCTTTAGACATAGACTTGAGTTTTGCGTACTCCATACGCCCCTCCAAGAAGACCGCCCTCTCAAAGGGTTATCAGCTATTCATACCAACACTCAAAGCTGATACTAGCAGTATGCAGTTAATACCTAAATAAATCAAGATATCTCAGCGCTTTCCCACGCCAACTCAAACAGAGAGCGCATCATACTAGCCATCTGTTCGCTCTCAATAATCACTCCGAATAACTTACCCGTATAAGACCCAATCGCAATTCGATCTCGATAAATTGTCATCCCTGCTGGCACGGGAAATTTATCAGGGGAAACAAACCTAATCTCTGTTATCCGCCCTGACATGGTAGCCAACCATTCCTGTTTTACTTTTTCAGACTTAGTTGTAAATAATGTTTTTGCACGCACTCCTTTTGAGACACGTTGCTTATAATGAGTATCTTCGTCTTGAGCAAATACGCCACGAAGGTGATCAGCGGGAGTAAAGTTATAAAAAATATCGCCAGTACGCCCGTGCATAATTATTTCCTGTCTAATTGCCCGCAATCCTTCTTTCCCTTCAAAATAGCGCACAGAAGGCTTATCGCCCAATGCTTTCATAATCATCTGAAGCTCCGGCAATATCAGCTCTAATCTTGCCTGCTTCTCCTGAATAGCCTCTTCTTGCCGTTCCAATAATCGCAAAAGCTGCCGCGGGGCTTCTGCGGAAAACATTGTTTTCTTTCCTTCTTTATATTTCGTTACCAGCCCCATATTCATCAGCTCTTCTAAAATAACGTATGTTGTTGCGCGCACGACGCCTGCCTTCTTTGCAATTACTTGGGCAGGGGATGGGCCTAATTCCAAGCACGACAAATACACTACAACTTCTTTATCCTTCAAGCCCAAGCTCATTAATTCTTTGATATGCTCCATAGAGAGTTGATTAACTATTACATATACAGTAACAATATAAGAATGTCAACTCAAATACTATCGAAGATATGTCAACAAATCTTGACAAAATATCAGCCCGAATGGGATGAGTTTTTACACGATATTAGCACGGAGATCGCTCTTGGCACGCCTATAATTTCTGTATCGATGCCCGCAAGCCTAAGCCCCATGCTTGCATCTACGCTTCCCGAGCGCACACATAGAGCAGTCGCCCTGATAGCACGCACTTCGGCCACATCAGAAGACGTGGCAGCCCAATGGGGAATACAACATGTGGTAAACGACCAGCTGAGCGAGCAGGAGCTAGACGGCACTATTACCACAACATTATCAAACACAATGCACCGCTTGCTCTGTGCGGTCCCTGGGTCGTATTTTATCCCATACGCACTGCTTGACGTATCTGCGCCGAGCAACACGGAATACACGGCATTACTATTGCCGCTCACGCTTGGGCAAACATATTCGGTATCGCAGCTTGCAAAAAAACTGGTGGCAATGGAATACGTTCGGCATACTCATGCAATTTCAGATAATGGCTTTGTAATACTTGGCGATGAAGTTCGCATTATGCATCCTCTATTCGAACACCCAGCCAGCATTTCTTTTTTTGGAAATACGATTGATAAAATCACAACAAAACAAAATAACCGAAATAAAAATGAACAAGCTTTGACTATCCCGCCTCTCGCCTTCCCTAAAGAAAAAAGGCTCCTGCGAGAAGTATTAGAACATATTATTGTTATTGGCGAAGAAAAAGACCTCCCGGAAACGTCGAGCCTTATAATCACTACAAATACCGAGCCTCAGACTATTGCATTGCCAGAACGGCTGCAAAACATGCAAATGCCGACTATTCCCCCTGCAAAACGACAATCGGCAAGAACGTATGCTTCCCCTGTTTCACAAGAACGCGCATTAGAATTGATCGGCAAGTTAACTCCTGGCAAGCCGGCCGTACATGCAGACCACGGTATCGGCATATTCGAGGGGCTAGAATATAGAAACTTAGACGGCGCGGATCAGGAGTACATTGTATTGCGATATGCCGACGGCGACACGCTATCTGTACCCGTAGCTTTTGCCCACAAAGTATCTCCGTATATTGGAGAAAGTTCTCCGGCGCTGTATCGCTTAGGAGGAACGCTTTGGCAGAAAACAAAACAAAAAGCCCAGCACGATGCTATAGCCTTTGCAAAGGAATTACAGGCAATCAATAAAAAACGAGAACAGGCAACTCGCAGCCCATATCGCATAGATGAGGCAGTAGAACAAAAGCTCATTACAACATTTCCCTATGAACTTACCCCTGACCAAGTAACTACATGGGATGATATTCAACTCGACATGCAAAAAAATATCCCTATGGATCGTCTAGTAGTCGGCGACGTGGGCTTTGGAAAGACAGAACTTGCCATGCGCGCAGCGCGCCACGCAGCCGCAAACGGAAAGCAAGTTGCTCTGCTTGCACCCACAACACTTCTTGTGCAGCAGCACGCAGATACGTTTAAAGCGCGGCTATCAGATTTCGCTGATTCCATTTTCCTGATATCGCGATTTTCTTCGCAGAAAGAAATACAAAAAGCGAAAAAATTTTTATCATCCGGAAAACCTGCAATCATCATCGGTACTCATGCAATCTTAAGCCATGCAATCCCCTGGCAAAATCTGTCACTGCTTATTATCGATGAAGAGCAGCGCTTTGGCGTCGGGCAGAAAGAACACTTGAAAAAAATGCGCTCTGCTATTGATGTACTGTCGCTTTCTGCAACGCCAATTCCGCGAACGCTCTCTATGGCACTCTCTGGCTTGCGAAACCTCTCTGTTATTGCCACTGCGCCAAAAGGTAGAAAAAATATAGAGACGAAAATCCAAAAAGTCTCTGACGCTATTGTACAAACAACAATCACAGCTGAATTGGAGCGCGGCGGGCAAATATATGTGGTCGCATCGAAAATCAGGAGCCTAGCCATGATCAAAGAAACAATTCAGGCGCTCATTCCTCATTGCCGGATTGCAATTGCCCATGCGAAACTGCCCGACGAGCAATTAGGAAATATTGTTCATGCATTCGATACGCACGAAATAGATATTCTTGTGTCGTCCAGCATTGTGGAAAACGGATTAGACCTTCCAAACGCAAATACTATGATAGTATGGGATGCGCCGCACTTCGGCCTGGCACAGCTGTATCAGCTGCGCGGCAGAATCGGCCGAAGATCGCGCCAAGGCCATGCGCTCTTTTTATATTCGCAGCAAAAACTTACTGATATCCAGCGTCAGCGATTAACTGCCCTTACCGAGAGTACCCGCCAAGGCTCCGGGTGGGATATTGCGCGCAGAGACTTAGAACTTCGCGGCGCAGGCAATCTACTAGGAGCACAGCAGAGCGGATCAGCAAATGCAGTTGGCATGTACATGTATTTGGATATGATTGATGAGGTTGAAGAGCAGCAAGACCGTGCTGACATTCACACGCTGCTGCCCGCGTTCATCCCCGCATCGTATATAGCAGATGCAGACGAACGAACAGCTTGGTATATCAGGCTTTCAAGATCAAAAACAAAAACACATCTCCAAGAACATCTCAAAAAGATAGAACAAGAATATGGAGTTCTTCCAATTGACGTGCAAAATCTTTCCCGCATGATCATGCTCGAACAATACGCAACAATAGCAGGAGTCACTTCAATGCAGACAAAAAACATTACGCCGAACGACGAAGATCCGTATATTCGAATTCTTGTGCATGCAAAAGACCCCTTGGCAATACTGCAAAAATTATCAAACATAAAAAATAAAAATGGCACACCAGCACGATGGCACATTCGCGAACACACGCTTTCATGGGATACCGCAGAAATGACTCCGGAATTAATCGATCAATTCATTGCCTCGCTAGATGAAGAATAATGTGATTCAATAGAAGCAATGTCCGACGATATTTCCGTTATCGCATATGTCGATCCAGAATATCCTGATTTACTGCGCGAAATTCATAAGCCTCCCCAGCAATTATATATCCGCGGCGACAAAACAATTTTATCTTCCCCATATTTACTTGGCGTTGTAGGAAGCAGAAAAGCAACGATGTATGGCAGGCAAGCATGCGCAAGCCTCTTGCCGCCATGCGTACGCATAGGAATGTATCTGGTGTCAGGTATGGCATATGGAATAGATAGCTTTGCGCATCGCATCTGTATTGACCAAAACCGCCCCACAATTGCCGTGCTAGGTTCCGGCGTAGATGACGCTTCGCTATACCCGCGCGGCAACAAAACAATCGCGCAGGAAATACTGGCAAACGGCGGAGCTATTATTTCTGAATACGAACCAGGAACAAAAGCGATGCTGGGCAATTTCCCTGCGCGCAACCGCATCATCGCAGGCCTGTGCAAAGCCACGCTTATCGTGCAAGCGGCGAAACGATCCGGGTCGCTCATCACCGCGCGATTAGCAATGGAAGAAAACCGAGACGTACTAGCTATCCCCGGCCCCATTACCGACCCTGCATGCGAAGGCACGAATATGCTTATTCGAGATGGTGCCGGTATGGTGCTGGAATATACCGACATCATATCCCGGTACGAACTGCAGGAAAGCGAAATGGAAACGCTCACCCATGAACCGCTGCGCGAAGAGCTTGCGTTTATTTTGTCCAAACTTTCTGCAGACCCCCTGCATATTGAAGATATCGCCGCGCTATGCAATATATCTATCCAAGATGCTTCTGCCGGAATCGCAGAAATGGAAATGATCGGGGTTATAGAGCATGTCGGCGGAATGAAGTATGTGAAGAAGTAATAGTTATTACCCTCTCCCCAATTGGGGAGAGGGAGGGGGTGAGGGCTGGTTAGAAGCGTTGCATATAGTCTGCCCCCATCCCCTCCTTCCCCCTGATTAGGGGGAAGGTAAATTAGAAATAATTTTGACATCCTTCTCATTTACCTGTTTACTGCCCACATATGAACTTAGTGATTGTAGAGTCTCCCGCGAAGGCGAAGACTATTCAGAAATATCTTGGAAAGGGCTTTGTTGTAAAAAGCAGCTACGGACACGTTCGCGATTTGCCAAAATCAAAAATCGGCGTGGCTGTAGAAAAAAACTTTACTCCGAGCTATGTAATTCCTGATAAGGCAAAAGAACGCATCAAGGAACTGAAAAAATACGCCGCAAAAGCAGACATCATTTACTTCGCAACGGACGAAGATCGCGAAGGAGAGGCTATTGCATGGCATTTATATGAGGTGCTTGCACCGAAAAAGGAAAAAGCAAAAAGAATAACATTCCACGAAATTACAAAGACTGCTATTCAACATGCTATCGAGAATCCAAGAGAACTGGACATTAATCTCGTAAACGCACAACAAGCGCGCCGAGTGCTTGACCGTTTGGTTGGCTACGAGCTTTCCCCGCTTCTTTGGAACAAAGTGCGCCGGGGACTATCTGCAGGCAGAGTACAATCTGTTGCAGTAAGGCTCATCGTGCAGCGGGAACAGGAAATTGCCGCTTTCAAATCAGATGAATACTGGACATTGGAAGCACTCCTTAAAAAAGATAAGCAGGAATTTTCCAGCTTTTTAAAATCAAAAAAAGGAAAGGCAATTCCAAAGCTTGGCATAAAGTCAAAAGAAGAAGTATCCGCAATGGAAAAAGAATTATCGGGTGCCACATACACCGTTTCCAGCATTACGACAAAAGAAAAAAAGCGCACGCCGCCAGCACCGTTTACTACGAGCACCTTGCAACAAGCAGCTTTCAATCAACTAGGCTTTTCCAGCAAAAGGACAATGATGATTGCTCAGCAGCTGTATGAGAACGGACATATCACATACATGAGAACAGATTCGTTGAACTTGGCTGCGGAAGCTGTTGCATCCGCATCTGCAACTATTAAAAAATTATTCGGCGACAATTACGCGCTGGCTGCTCCGCGAGTATTTTCTAAAAAATCCAAAGGCGCGCAGGAAGCTCATGAAGCTATCCGCCCCACAGACCCATCACAAACTCCAGATGACTTAGCCGCACAATTTGAACCAAGCCAGCAAAAACTATATCGCCTGATTTGGCAGCGCATGGTTGCATCACAAATGGCAGATGCCGCGCTCAATCAAACGGCAATCGATATTACTGCTGGCGCCTACACGTTTCGTGCAAACGGCATGACGGTCGCATTTGACGGATTTGTTCGTGCACTCGGAGAAAAAGCTGCATTTCAAGAATCCGTATTGCCTAAGCTTGCGCAAGGCGACACCCTTGATCTTACAAAGCTTAGTCCAGAGCAGCACTTCACTCAGCCGCCTGCCCGCTATTCCGAAGCAACACTGGTAAAAGCATTAGAAGAGCATGGCATTGGTCGGCCAAGTACATACGCCCCAACGATTGACGTGATCCAAAAACGCGGATACGTAGAAAAAAATGAAGAAAAGCGCTTAGCGCCTACAGAGATCGGCACACTGGTAAATAGCGTTCTTACGGAACATTTTCCCAATATTGTAGATATAGATTTTACAGCAAACATGGAAGCCAGCCTCGATGACGTTGCCTCTGGAGATAAAAAATGGCAGCCTGTTATTAAAGAATTTTACGATCCATTTCACAAGCTTATAGGTGCAAAAAATAAAGAACTGAAAAAAGAAGATTTAACGCAAGAAGCAACAGAAGAAAAATGCCCGAAGTGCGGAAGCGACGTTGTGATCAAACTGGGCCGATTCGGCAAATTCAAAGCATGCAGCAATTACCCAGAATGCAAACACACAGAACCTTTAGGGGACGAGAAAAAACTAGAGGAAGAATATTCCGGCAAAACATGTCCTGATTGCGGAAAGCCACTGGTCGTAAAGCGCGGACGCTTCGGCGCATTCTTGGGATGTTCCGGTTACCCGGAATGCAAGCATATTACGCCAATTGTAAAAGATACCGGCGTAAAATGCCCGGTATGCAAAAAAGGAAGCATTATCGAGAAAAAATCCCGCAGAGGCAAAACATTCTTTGCATGCGACCAGTATCCGGAATGTAAAAATGCATATTGGAGCAAGCCGACTGGGGAAACCTGCCCGCAATGCAGCAGCCTCTTAGTCTATGGAGCAAAAAATACCATCCGCTGCAGCTCCAAAACGTGCAAGTTCACAAAAGAAAACGAGGAAGAATAGTTGCGCTCCCCTCTCCCGTTCTGGGAGAGGGCTAGGGTTTGACACTTCATGCCTACTCACCCATACTTACGTCAGCACATTCAACACCCGCGATGGTGGCGAATTGCCGGAATTAGTCCCAAGAAAAAACGCCGGACATTAGTAGCCAATTCGCCGATTAACTACGTAGTCGAACCCGTAATTTTCAGCCTACGCACCATGTGCCAGGTCGGGACTTAAGCACGAACAGTTTCCCCCGCACGCTGTCGGTATACGTAGAGCGGGGAATTTTTAATCCTCAATCACATCCCTGTCCAAGTCGCTTGGAGGAAGGCTGCGGGTGCCTAAGAGACGGCCAACGAGCTCCTCTAATTCCTGATCATTTGTTGCGCGCAATACTACCTCAAACGCCTTCTTATCTTCTTCGTATTTAATATGAGCCAAATACCCAAATCGCTCCTCAATCATCGGCGTATATTTCAACGAAAGAGGATGGCGATCTTTTAAGCGGTTGCGCGGGGTAGAAACTCCCGTCACCATAGTCCGCTGGATTCTGCGCGCGCGCATTTCTGCTTTTCGAACAGTCAGCCCCTCATCAACTAAATGATGGTAGAATCGAATTTGCTTTTCCGGATCTGGAATCATCAAAATAGCCTTTGCATGGCCCATGGTGATTTTTCCTTCAATTAGTCCGCGCTGAATATCAGCAGGAAGCTGGAGCACGCGAACAATATTCGTTACGCCGACTCGGCTCTTCCCTACGCGTTCGCCGATTTCCTCATGCGTCAAGCCGTAATCCTCATTAAGCTGCTTATATGCAAGCGCTTCTTCGATAGGGTTTAGGTTTTCGCGCTGAATATTTTCAATGAGCGCGAATACTAGGCGGGACTGATCTGACTGTACGTCTTTTCGGATAACGCACGGAACCTTATCCCACTTCAGTGCCTTTGCAGAACGCAATCGGCGCTCCCCTGCAATTAATTCAAATTTATTGTCGTCCAATCTGCGAACTACGAGCGGCTGCAGGATTCCATTTTTCGCAATCGATTCCTGTAAATCTTTCAATTCGCTTTCATCGAACGATCTGCGCGGCTGGAGCGGATTAATGGTAATGTCTCCGATTGGCACATGCCGAATCTGCTCCTCGTGCCGATCCCAAATGCCGTCATACTTCAGCGCTTCCGTTGCAAGAGCGTCTGGCACAGACGTTTCCTCTTCTTCCATTTCCGACGCAGCCTCAGGAGCAACTTCTTCTATCTTCTCCTCAACTTCCTCTTCTACGCTCACTGTCGCTGGCTGCCGCTTAACTGCTGCAACTTCAACTCGTTCCTCTTCCTGTGATTGCTCTGGATCTAGAAAAATGGGCGAAACATTCGGCTTTACAGGCGGTTTTATGACTTCATCGCCATTATCCGGTTCCAAATCACGAAAATCCTTCACGGCTCCTGTTTCTGCAATGCTTATCTCATCCAACTCTTCCATGCTGTCAATTTGCTCCAGCACGTCATCCGCAGACCCTCGGTCGCGTTTTGGTATAAGTGATGCTAATCCTCGTCCAAGTCCCATAGGTAATTACGTAATTAAGAGTAGAGATTCAATAATTCTTCAGACAAATATTCATATGCGCGCGCGCCAGGCGATAATCTATCATATTCTAAAATAGTCTGCCCTGTGCTTGGAGCCTCCGCAAGCTCTGTATTGCGCGGAATGATACTTTCAAACACGTGTCCGGGAAATGTTTTGCGCACTTCTCGAACCACCTTGCGAGAAAGCGCCGTCCTGCGATCAAACATGGTAAGTACCGCGCCCAACACTTGCAATCGCGGATTCAAATGTTTGCGCACAAGGTCAACAGTATTTAAAAGCTGATGCAAACCTTCTAATGCATAAAATTCGCACTGCACCGGAATGAGCAATCGGTCTGCTGCCGTTAGTCCGTTAATAGTAAGCAAGCCTAAGCTTGGCGGACAATCAATCAAAATAAAATCATAACTATCTTTTACTGCTTTCAGGGCTCGGCGCAATCGATACTCCCGGTATGTTACATCCATTAACTCCATTGCAGCTCCCGCTAAATCTGGTGTTGAGGGGATGATATTCAATCGCTCTAAGTGCGTAGGAAAGATAACATTTTCCACAGGAGCTTCTCCTGCAAGCAAATCATACAAACTAGGCATCCCCTCCTGCACCGTAACCCCTACACCGGCAGTAGCATTCGCCTGCGGGTCTAAATCAACAATCAAAACGTTTTTTCCAGAGTCGGCAAGGTAGCTCCCCAGATTCACGCTGGTGGTCGTTTTTCCCACTCCCCCCTTTTGATTGACTACGGCGAGTGTTTCCGACATACGATACTTTAAATAGTATAGGGTTTTACACACCCTAGCAATATCAAGTTATCCCCTATCTGCGAATCATCCGAATCTGAACTTCTGTGGCCGTAATTCGTTTCTCATGATTTTCAAGCATTGGCCCGTGCATTTCGGCATTTTTCGATCGCAAATCCGTCGCTTGCACGACTTCCAGAATAGTTCCCAACGCTTTCTTCACATCTACCATTCCTGTTTTTAGTTCAGAAACATCGTTTTTAAGCACCGATACATCTTGTTTTAAGCCAGAAACATCGTTTTTAAGCACCGATACATCTTGTTTTAAGCCCTGCACATCTTCTACGACAATACCCAATACAGCTTTTGCTTCTGTCATATCTTCTTGCAAACTATCAATTTTTGCAGAAAGGCGCTTATCTAACATTGCAAGATCGTGTTGAGTAGCCGGCGTATCTCCTTTTGTTGATTTTTTATTCATCGCCGACTAGTATACCATAATCGCAGGCCGCGGTGGCGGAACGGTAGACGCACAAGACTCAAAATCTTGCGAGGGTTTCCTCATGAGAGTTCGATTCTCTCCCGCGGCACAATAATATCCTCTATGAACGAAGACTTGCGCAATTTAGTTATTCTTGTTGATGAACATGACAACGAGCTTGGGCTTCATGAGAAATTAGATGCCCACATACAGGGCTTATTGCATCGAGCTTTTTCTGTGTTGATTTATAACGATAAAGGAGAAATGATGCTGCAGCAGCGGGCGCTTATGAAATATCATTCCGGCGGCCTTTGGACGAACGCGTGCTGCGGGCACCCCATGAAAGACGAATTAACCGACAAAGCCCCCCATAGAAGACTACAGGAAGAAATGGGATTTAATTGTGAATTGACCAAGCAAACAGAATTTATCTACAATGTCCCAGTTCCGCCTAATTTAATAGAACATGAATATCTGCATGTATATCACGGCATATACAATGATGAGCCGGTACTAAATCCTGAAGAAGCTATGGGATACCGTTGGATTTCAAAAAAGGATTTAGAAAAAGAAGTAAAAAATAATCCAGAACATTTCACCCCGTGGTTCTTGCTGTTATTAATAAAGGTAAAACCGTCATTCCCCGACTTGATCGGGGAATCCACGTCGTTGTAGCGCCTGGATGCTGAATCAAGCCTGCCTGTCGGCAGACAGGTTCAGCATGAGACGGTTTATTCTGATATCCTTTTTACATGACCATCCCGAAATTTAAAAAAACAATTCTAGACTGGTATAAAGACAACAAGCGCAATTTGCCATGGCGCAATACAAAAAATCCGTACCGGATTATGGTATCGGAAATCATGTTGCAACAAACGCAAGTATCTCGCGTATTGCCGAAATATAAGGATTTTCTCAAAGCATTTCCGGATATCAAAACTCTTGCCGCATGCAAAGACTCAGACCTATTGGCCATATGGTCTGGTTTGGGGTATTGGCGCAGAGCAAGGTTCTTAAAAGAAGCATGCAAAGAAATAGCAAAAAAACATAATGGCAAATTTCCAAAAGATATAAAAACTCTGCTCACTCTCCCAGGCATCGGCCCGTACACTGCCGGGGCAATCTCCTGTTTCGCATTCGGTAATACAGAACCGTTTATAGATACAAATATTCGCCGAGTCTATTTGCACTTCTTTTTCAAAGGCAAAACAGACGTTCACGATGCAGAAATTCTAAAAATTGCCAAAAAAGCAATTCCAAAAGAAGATGCAAGAAATTGGAATTGGGCATTATTTGATTACGGAGCATTAGCACTCAAAGACAAAAAAATAAACAAAAAAAGCAGACATTATGCAAAGCAGAGCAAATTCATCGGCTCATTCAGGCAATATCGCGCAAAACTGATGCGTTTTATGCTCTCTCAACCAAAGCACGACATGCCAAAAACAGCAGCTCTTGATTTTCTTGAAGAAATATTGCGTAAAGAAGAGCAAGACTATTCTGCAGGAGAAATACTGGAATCTCTTATTCAAGACAAACTAGTAAAACAAAACAATACTCGTATTTTTCTATAACTTTAGGTATACATAGTACATGAATAAACCATCAAACCCACACACATTGGCATTTATAGGAGCAGGATACGTCGGACTCGTTTCCGGAACATGCTTGGCTGAAATCGGCCACACAGTCGTACTTGTTGATAATAATGAGTCAAAAATAGAAAAGCTAAAAAACGGCCACATACCGATTTACGAACCGGGCTTGGAAGATTTAGTAAAAAAGAACGTTAAAGAGGGACGGCTCACATTTACCACTAGCCTGAAGAAAGCCGTTGAACAATCAGAAGTTATCTTTATCGCCGTAAATACTCCGCCCATGGCCAATGGCAAAGCAGACTTATCATATGTTGCTGGAGCAACGAGAGAAATCGCGGAAGCTGCCACTTCATACAAGGTAATCGTAGATAAAAGCACTGTTCCCGTAAAAACGGGCGAGCGCGTGCTGGAAACAGTAAAGCAGTACAATAAGCATGGGCTCGATTTTGACGTAGTTAGCAATCCAGAGTTTCTGCGAGAAGGGTCTGCTATTGAAGATTTTATGAAACCGGACCGAATCGTAGTCGGAGTTGAAAATGAGCGTGCCGCAAAAATTATGCGAGAAATCTATGAACCGATCAAGGCTCCATTTATTGAGACTAATGTAAACAGCGCGGAGCTTATCAAGCACGCAAGTAATTCGTTCTTGGCAATGAAAATTTCGTTTGCAAATGCCCTAGCTCGTATTTGCGAATTATCCAATGCAAATATCGACCAGGTAACATACGGCATGGGCCTAGACTCCCGCATCGGAAAATCATTTCTTAATGCCGGCATCGGATATGGCGGCTCCTGCTTCCCCAAAGACGTGTCTGCGTTTATCACGATCGCAGAAGATCTAGGATACAACTTCGACGTATTAAAAGAAGTAGAAAAAATAAACTCCGACATGCGCGAGCTATTTATTCAGAAAATTGAGAAAGCGCTATGGATCACCAAAGGCAAAAAGATCGCCCTGTGGGGGCTAGCGTTTAAGGCGAATACGGATGATATGCGCAACGCTCCGTCCATCACTATTGTAGAAAAATTGCACAAAGACGGAGCGATTATCGCCGCATACGACCCGGAAGCAAAGCACACTGCCAAAGAAGTGCTCGGCGATAAGGTTCAGTACGTATCTTCAAAAGAAGAAGCGCTCAAAGATGCTGATGCATTGGTAATTGTTACTGAATGGGACGAATTCAAAAATCCTGACTGGGAAGTAGTAAAGAAATCCCTGCATAATCCTATTATCATCGACGGCCGCAACATGTTTGACCCGAAAGAAATGGAAAAGCTTGGGTTTGTATATCACAGCGTAGGAAGAGGATAAGCGATTGTCATCCCGGCCTCCGAGCCGGGATCCAGACACGACGTGGATTCCCGCCTTCGCGGGAATAACAAACGACTCTACGCTAGTCCTAATTCTTTGACTTTAGCTTCAGCAGCTTCTAACTGAGGCTTATCGTTAACCGGGAACCAGTATGCGGATGTAATTACTTTAATTTTCTTGCCCTGCTCTTTCACCAGCTTCGTCCATACATCAGGCGTTTCATACTCGCCTCGGCCAGATAGCTCCGTCTTCGTTTCAAAAAATGACCGATCCATTACCATTGCGCCCGTCCATACCAAATCAGAAACAAATTCTTTCGGTTTTTCTACTGCTCGCTCTAAGTACCCCTCTTCATTCGTTACCAGAACGCCAAACTGCTCCGGATTTGGAACTCGAGACGATAAAATAGCCATATCTTCTTGAACAAGTTTTTGAATGGCAATCGGATCAAAAATATCATCAGCTACGCTGCCGAACCACCTATCCTTCACTGCGTCTTTTGCCATGCCGAACGCGTGGGGCAAACCAAGCTGTTCATCTTGGCGAATAAACATAATAGGCCGCCCGCTGTATTCCCCGCTTGCAAAATGCTCGCGAATTCTGTCTTCATGCGGACCCCCTACGATAAAAATAAGCTCTGTTATTTCCGAGGGCAAACTGTCAAGCAAATAATGCACCACCGGCTTCCCAGCCACTGGAAGGAGCTGCTTCGGCCCTTCGTAGTATTTTGCCATTCTTGTCCCTTTTCCCGCCATTAATATAATTGCTTGCATAGCTCCTGTTATAGCACACCCTTTCGGATTAAATCAACAGGAGCAAGCAAAGCCGACTTATTAATATCTGTAATAGCCACATGCTCCTGAACGCTATCCTCATACCCCTCGCGCGTGGCAACGACACGATATACGCCAGGAGACGGAAATAACGAGAATCTGCCATATATGTCAGAAATTCTCGTTGCCACAAGTCGCCCCGTTTCCTGATCAAATAATCGCACTGTTGCCAAATCAAGCGGAGTTTTCGTAGATGCATCGCGAACAACCCCGCTCTGCGTATCGCTTTTCTGCATTCCCTTGTTCACAGTAAACCATATGCTCTGAAACAATTCCCTAGCTAAACTCAAAAACGATTCTTTTTTCTGCACACCAGTTTGTACCGGCACAATCATGTTAATTGGCTCATTGTCTCGCGTTACCGTAAACGTCCCGCCGTCATATACCACATCAGCACTAGCTAAAAGAAACGGGGAAATCTTGTTTGCCAAGCTGTACTGCGAAGCATGCACTGCTAGTCCGTACTCTCCAGCGGGAAACGCAGTTGAAAATTCGCCCTGTGCATTCGCAGTAAGCGTAGAGTGCAATTTGCCTCGCGCATCATAAATCATTACCTGTGCAGATGGCACAGGAGCTCCTGTGCTTACATCAATAACTCTGCCGCGCGGAATATTTACCATACGAAATTAATTAATTTACTTGGAACATAAACCACTTTCTTGACTTGCGCACCTGCAACATGTTTAACAACATTTTCCTGTTGGCGGGCAAGCGCTTCCACTTCTTCTTGCGAAGCATCGCGCGCAATAGAAATTTCCGCTCGGACTTTTCCGTTCACCTGCACAGGAATAACAATCGTTTTTTCTGCAAGATATCGCTCATCTGCAACGGGCCACCTTGCGCGAGAAATTCCGCCCGCATACCCCATGCGCCCCCATACTTCTTCGCACACATGCGGAGCGTATGGAGCAAGAAGCCGAATAAATGTTTCAAGCGATTCTTTCGATACCGCTTTTTCCCGTTCAAATACATTCAAGCATTCCATGAGCGTTGCAATGGCCGTGTTGAATCGAAACGTAGCCGTATCTTCTGAAACTTTTTTAATTGATTTATTGATTGCATATAGAACCTGCTCGCTGTCTTGATGATCTTGTCCAATACTTGCTTGAGCTAATCTCCATAATCGTTCAATAAATTTTCTCGGCCCGCTGATGCCAGCCGTACTCCAAGAAACAGATTGATTAAACGGGCCCATAAACATTTCATAGATACGAAGCGTATCGGCGCCTACCAACGCAACGATGTCATCCGGATTCACCACGTTCCCGTAGCGCTTGCTCATCTTACGACCATCTTCTGCGAGAATAAGCCCTACATGCTCTAAGCGCATAAATGGCTCGGGCGTACTTGCAAACCCCAACTCATGCAACACAATATGCCAAAACCGCGCATAAATTAAATGCCGCGTTGCATGCTCCGCCCCGCCGACGTATACGTCAACGGGCATCCACGCTTTTTCTTTTTCTGAATCTACAAATTGATCAGGATTTTTTGCATCAATATATCTCAAGGAATACCAGCTCGACCCCGCCCATTGCGGCATGGTGTTCGTTTCTCGTTTTGCAGGCTTTCCGCACTTCGGACACGCCGTACTTACCCAATCAGTAATCGCAGCAAGCGGCGATTCTCCCGTTCCTGTCGGTTCATAATGCTCCACTTCAGGAAGTAAAACAGGTAATTGATCTTCTGGAACAGGAACAATGCCATCTTCTTCACAATGAACAATAGGAATCGGCTCCCCCCAATAGCGCTGGCGTGAAAATACCCAATCGCGGAGCTTGTAATTCGTCGTAGTTTTTCCAAATTTCTCCGTTATTTTTTGCTTTGCATCTTCAGCATCTAACCCATTAAATTCTCCAGAATTAATTAATTTATTTTCTTCATTTACAACAGTAACAACTGGCAACTCATATTTTTTTGCAAATGCAAAATCACGATCATCGTGCGCAGGCACAGCCATAACCGCCCCTGTTCCATAATCTGCTAATACATAATCCGCAACCCATACCGGAATTTCTTCTCCGGAGGCAGAATTTTTCGCTCTCACGCCCCGTAATTCCACTCCTGTTTTTTCTTTTGCAGCGTCCGTTCTATCTATTTCCGTTTTTTCAGATGCACTTTTTATATATGCGGCAACTTCGACTTTATTATCAACATGCGACAAGATATTTTGCATCAACGCATGTTCCGGAGATAGCACAAGATATGTGCATCCAAATAGCGTATCCGGACGAGTTGTAAATACGTCGACGCTGACCCCCTCTAACTCCCCCCCTCCAGTACGGCGGGCAGGCTTGGTAAGGGGGAGAAAACGAAAGCTAATTTCCGCGCCTTCCGATTTTCCTATCCAATTTTTTTGCGATTCAATAATAGATTTCGGCCACGGAAGGGTTTCTAAGCCAGAAAGCAACTGTTCCGCATAATCCGTAATCTTCAGCATCCACTGCCTCATCGGGCGCTTTTCCACAATCGATCCGCATCGTTCGCACTTGCCTTGGTCTAAGTCTTCGTTTGCAAGCCCCGTTTGGCACGACGGACACCAGTTGATCGGCTCAAAACTTTCATATGCCAATCCTTTTTTATATAACTGCAAGAAAATCCACTGCGTCCATTTATAGTATTCTGGGTCGATAGTATTTATTTCCCGATTCCAATCATATGAAAATCCGATATTCTGCAACTGTTCTTTAAATCGCGCGATGTTCTTTTCAACTGCAATCCGAGGATGTATTTTATTTTTGATCGCATAGTTTTCCGCCGGCAACCCGAATGCGTCCCATCCCATAGGGTGAAGCACGTCGTATCCTTGCATGCGCATCATACGAGCATATACATCCGTTGCAATGTATCCCTTTGGATGCCCTACATGAAGCCCTTCGCCTGATGGATATGGAAACATATCAAGAACATAGCTTTTCTTGCCAGCTGGCATATCCGGGGTCGTAAACGTACCGTCTTCTGCCCAGCGCTTCTGCCACTTTTTCTCGATTTCTATGTGGTTATATGGATTATCTGCCATATAGGCAGTATATAGGCATAGCTCGTCAGTTGTCATGTAGAAGTTCCCCTCCTTACGAAGGAGGGGCTAGGGGAGGTTAGTCGCGACGCAAACCCCCTCTCATTCTCCCCGCAGTACCTTCCGCGCAGCATCGATTCTGCGCTTTACTTCTTTTTCAAAGCCTTCGGCAAGGAAGCAACTTATCGCTTCAGAAAAAGCGTCTTTTTCGATGGATTAAAATCCATACCAAACGAAAGATTTTTCAAAAAACCGATACCCGCATATGGCTCTCCATCTAAAATTAAAACTTGTAACGAGGCAATCATGCCATCCATATCACAATACACAAAAGATGCTGGAATATATTGCAACGACCCATCCCCAAATCGAATTTTCTCCGTGTGCGTCGTTATTAACCCAATAAGAACTTTACCATATGGTCGATCATCAATAACTTTTCCAATCATCGTGTGCGCGACATACTTGCGAGCGTCTGTGTTGCAGAAAATCCTATTTTTACAAGATAGAAAACATCTTCTGGATATCTCTTTTTTGCTTTTTCAATTGCGATACCCCCAGTTTCTCCTAAAAAATAGTCTCCAGTATCCACTTGAATTGCCATATATTCCCCTTTGTGAGCCGCAGACAACGTTTTTTCTTTTTTAACGTAAATACGTTCCCCCTTTTTTGCAATTTCTTCAATACCCACACTCATATCTTTATAATACCGTCACAAAAAGAATAATGCCACTATGTATTACTTTCCGTATATATCATTCCAAGGATACTCTTTGACATTGCCTCCATACGCCGTATCTCCCCATTATAAAGCATATTCAAACCCTTCGGGTTTGAATTATCGTTTCCAGAGATCAGTTAATTTACCGGGAAACTCCTTATTAGGTTCAAGTGCAAGTTCGTGAGTTTTTCCGTCAAATGTTGATGTAAAAAATTGCAAAAAGTCTATGTGCCCAAGCAAAGCTGGCATTTCGTCAGAATCACTAAACCATACACGAGCTGGCCAGCGATACGCCTGACCATCCGATTGTAACGAAAGCTCAATACCATCTACGAAAAATATCGGCATCCTTTTTTCTCCAACGCCACTCACATGAGCGCTATTTTGCTGCCCGAGAGATACACCAACTAGAGAAGCAACATATCTCGGAAACAGTATCTGGTCAGAGCCAGTATCAGCCAAAGCATCCAGGCCAAATGTACCTGTCGGACCATGCACTATAATGGGCAAGGTTGGCTTATAAATAATACCCTCTCGGGCACCAACAATATGCTCCCGAGAAAAAGGGGAGTAGGAAAACTTCATGAATGAATAGCAGCTCCTCCAAAAAAGTCCTTACTGGATGGAACCTTGCTCATCCAAAAATGTTTCTCTCCTGTCTTAAGGGCTTTCTGGTGCGCCTCAGGAAGATGCTTTGCACTTGCAATAATCTTGCTATGATCCTCATTCCATGCAATCCACTGCCCCGCAAACTCGAGTGGCACAATGGGGATTTCTTTCACTGTTTGATTCACACTCATATTGCAAGTATACCGCAAAAACAATAAAAGTTCATCCCCCGTATATAACTAAAAGTTCATCCCCCGTATATAACCTTCCGAGCAGCCTCGACTCTGCATTTTACCTCTTTTTCAAAGCCCTCATCGCCTGGTTCGTAATAGCTATTATTTAAGCGAATACGCAAGTTCCCCCCCCCTCCCTCTCCCATATTTGGGAGAGGGAAATACTTACCAAAAAAATAAGCCGCGGCAGATAAAAGTATCTACCACGGCTACTGTCGCCGAAATGACTGGAAATTAGGGAATACGCTTCACCCTCCTGTCTTCCGTTGGGAATCTGGGGACCAACAGAATAGTTTTTTCAAACCTCTGCTGCTTCGTCTCGGGTTCCTGAAAATCCGTCGTTCGTGTTGCCCGCAACTGTCTCTCCATCTCCTGCAACCTCATGATCAAGTCCTTGATCTGAAACCAACAAACTGCCAACGGAACACCCTGTTCCGTAAACCCCAATGTACTCTCCCAATCTGTCAACGAACTATGACAAATTGTAGTCTTACTTGAGCGCTTGTCAAATATATCCAAATAAATAATCTCTATTAAGCTTTATTTTTTCAACTTAATTCTTCATTACTTTGTTTTGTTTTTTCGACCAGGAAGGGTAAATTTTCCCGATACCCGGCTGTCATCTTCTGCAGCAGATGCCTTTAGCGAAAACGACAACGCCAGAGACTCTTTCTTCCTGTCTACCACCACATGACTTTCTCTGTATGGCTCATACCCCGCATGAACAACCGTTAACGTATACACACCAGCTGGTGGTAATAACAAGAATTTCCCATCACGCCCTGTCGTACGAGTTTCAACCAGTCGCCCAGTTAAAGCATCGTGCACGCGTATCAATGCCAAATCAATCGGCTTGTTTGTTGCAGCATCCCGCACATATCCCACTGCAGACCCGATAATGAAATGGAGTATTATCTTCCAAATAATAAGCAACACATACAGAGCCTCAATGAGCATATTAATAATCGTTGGGGATACAAACAGCGCAGCAGAACTTAAAACAGTACCGATAATGAGCGCAAGCCAGGAGAGCCGCATAATAAATAACAGCACTGATTGCAACGTTCTTCGCCAAATAACATGCGTGGTCAGTGGCACCGACTCAACTAAGCGCATTGCCAGTACAAGCGGCAAAAGCTTCCCTTCTGTCACCGTGACAGGTTTGCCGTCATATACGCGCTCTCCTGCCACAAGGCGAAGATAGGGCGCTTGAGGCGCAAGCGCCCAACCTTGTTTCTGTGCTCGAAATTCATACGACCCAGGCGGAACAAGTGAGGAGAAAGATCCTCTATCGTTTGAAACCATAGTGCCCTTCAGTTGGTTTGACTGATGGTCGTATACTTGAATATAAACCCCTGCAACAGGATCTCCGCTCTCCGCATCAACCACTCTGCCCCATGGACGTTTTTTTCGACGGAACCCAAGAAAACTCAATACCCCTTCCCACATTTTCGACAATAGCTGAGAAACTTCATTTAGCAACGAGGACATGCTTGTTGTGGTGCTTGCGATACTGGCACTGGATGCCACAACGCTAGCACTAGATGCAGCAACGCCAACAACTGCAATAGCCGTAGCTGCCGCAGCCGTTGCTTTTACTGCTGGCGAATGAACGACTGGCTTCAGCGCTTCTCTCGCCTTTGGAATACCCGTGGCAGGCGATTTCACAATTTCTTTTACAATAACAATTGCTTTCTTCACAATTGCAACTACTTTTTCAACAACTTCTACAACGGTATCAACAACATCTTTCACTATATCTATAATAATAACTATAATCGGCGGCAATTCGATGGGAGGCTCGCTCGGAGTTTCAATAACACTAGGTTCAGGTACTATGCTAGGTTCAGGACTCGCTTCCGGTGTTGGGGTTGTGCAAAGGATATCCCAGCTGAAGCAAGGAGTAATAACTGGAGTCGGCGATATGTCTGGATTAGTCGGATCTGGTGTCGGTACTGGAGTAATGTCGGGTGTAGGAGTAGGAAGCGGCAAAATAACAATGACGGGAGTAGGCGTGGGGGTTGGATTAGAAGCAGTTCCTTGCGTAGTAAAACTCCATACCAATGAACTGGATACACCGGCATATGCATTGCCTGAAGTGTCAGTAAATGCGCCCGAATCAATTAATACGTAATAACCCGTGCCAGCATCGAACGTCTTGGCAGGGTTAACCACGATTATAGATGTTCCGCTTCCCGTTACCTTTCCGCTTTGTACGGTAATAGCTTCGAACAACTTATTATCAGAAACTCTTTTGATGTTGATTTTTTTCCCGGAAACACGCTGTACAGTCTCATTGAATGTAATAACTAGATTTGCCGTTCTCGCCACTCCAGTTGCATTATTAAGAGGCCTGACATTTAAAACAGTTGGAGTAGTTGTATCTGCTATTGTAAAACTCCAATGTTCGCTAGAACCAATCCCCGCATACGCATTACTTGCTGCGTCAATAAAGGCACCGCTGTCGATAACGATATAGTACAAGGTGAGGTCTTGGAATCCCCCGTCAGGAGAAGGTTTGATAGTAACTACGTTCTCGCTAATAGTAACTTTAGAGTTATCCGCCGCAATTGTTTCTAATGTCGAGTCATCAGAAAATTTCTTGATCGTAATATTTTTTCCAGATACCGCACTCACGCTTTCGCTGAATGTAATAACAAAATCAGAAGAAGGAGATACCCCAGTTGCAGTGTTGGATGGGCTCAAACTAGAAACAGTAGGCGCCGTGGTATCAGATGAACCGAAATTCCAATTCGTGTTGTTGCCGGAATTCGTACACCCCGTCGTACAATCAATTGCCGTTGCATTTGCGTTGTTAGAATCTCGCACATCCAGATAAGAAACAGTTCGAGTTCCCGATGGATTAATAATCCATTGCGTTGCCGGACTAGACGATACAAGAGTGAGCAGCTGCCCAAGAGCGCCCCCTAACGTAAGAGTTCCAGTCACCGTTTGCGTAGAGCTCGCATTAATCGTTAATGTTGCAGCAGACGATACCGTTTTTGTAAGATTGTAGAACGTGCTGGAACCGGTAATGCTTTGATTAGTGCCATTAAGGGTTACCGTGTTCGATTGAGTAGTCAGAGTACCTGAATTAGTAAGCCCACCTCCAATAGTAATTGCATAATTACTTGCTCCTGCATCTAGCGTTCCTGCAGTAATCGTAAGATTGTTAGAAACCGTTAATGCATCTTGCAGGGTGTACGTTCCGCCAGATCCGTTCTGCGTGAGATTATAAAAGCTGCTTCCTCCCGAAGTAAGTGTTGCACTGCCAGATGTGCTCGTAAGCGTGACTGTCCCCGAACGCTTCGTAAACGTCCCCGCATTAGACCAATTGCCTCCTGCGGATATGCTGTAGTTGCTGCCGCTAACATCCAACGTTCCTGCTGTGATTGTTAAGTTGTTAGAAGTGGTCAAATTTCCCTGCAATGTATACGTACCTCCAGAGCCATTGATGGTCACATTGTATATAGTAGAACCTGGCGTGAAATTGTAGGAACTGGTTCCGGTAAGGCTCAGCGTTTCAGTTCCTGTAGTATAAGTTCCTGCATTAGTGAAAGTACCTGCCACAGTGACATTACCTCCTGGAGCATAGGTGTTAGAAGCTGGAATGTATAGAGATTTTCCCGAAGCCGTGGTTGTGGCTCCTCCGCTGACTGAATATATAGAAGAAATATCAGCATCTCCATTACCGTCTGCTGTATCCAGATTAGTGTTAGTAAGAGAACATGAGTTATCGCATCTAGTAATTAAATAGTTTTGGAAAATATTAATTCCGGTGAGGTTGCTTCCTGATCCTTTAGTTACGGTGACTCCTTTCTCGGTTTCACCATCTATATAGAGAGTGAGAACATCTCCGGCAGACACCGTGAGACCTGTGATACTATATGCTCCGCTGGAATCAGTATCGTCGGTGCCGGCTGCAGCTGCTCCGTTGATGGAAACGGCTACTGTTTTGTTGGCACCGATGTTGGTAGTACCCTCATCGGTGTAGACGGTGCCGGAGATGGAGGAGGTAGATGACGCTGCCTTAAATGTAGCAATTATTGATCCCCATGCACTACCTCCAGTCCCTGTTACCCCGGCTGAATAACTGCCTGTCGATGAAACAATCCTATCCACAAAAGCACCGCTTGAAGCTGGGGCTAATCCAACTGTTCCTTGCGCATAAATACTAAAACTATTAGTTGGGCTTGAAAAACTTTCAGAGGTAGATCCGTTTCCAAAAACACCTATTAGTAGTTGATCAGCAGTAGTAGTATTAACGGTAGGTGTAGTTAGAGTAGTATCAACACCAGTAACAGTAGAATACTGATCTAAGGCACCAGAAGTAGCTACTCCACTATACTCTGCCATAATTAATTGCGTAGCCGAAGTATCTCCTGT
>Ga0209542_10002471_pt1 | contig 41257 bp, 37 predicted proteins | sample RifCSPhighO2_01_FD_184028 | JGI IMG/M metagenome (GOLD analysis project Ga0209542, IMG submission 184028) | Soil microbial communities from Rifle, Colorado - Rifle CSP2_plank highO2_0.1 (SPAdes) (version 2) | ecosystem: Environmental > Terrestrial > Deep subsurface > Rock core/Sediment ... | reverse complement strand
GCACTTATTCGTTTCTTGATTCCTTTCCGTCCTAGATTATTTTTTTGAAGTATTCTTATTAGATTATTTATAAGAGATTGATTTTTTTGCCTATCTTCAGTCATAATCTTACCTTTATTTTCAATATTTGTTCATTTATCTATTAATAAATCTGAAAAATTATATCTAAACTCTAATCGATTACAAACTTCAGATCATTTTTTGTTAGTGAAGTTGATATACTTTGACTAAAAATAAAATTCATGCGTAACTCTCTAGGTTTTCGCGGTTGGTATTATTTTAGACAAGGTTGGACTACCTACTTTGCATTTATAATGGCGGCAATTAATACACTAACTGTTACCTATTTCTTAGCTATAGAGCGTTATCCTATATTCACAGAAATTTTTCCCTCCTTTATACATTATATAGTGATAGCAAGTTTAATAGGAATTCCATTGCTTGTTGCTGCTGGTTATCTTCATTATAAAAAAACTTCAGCATATAGCTCTGAAGCTGATATTGTGGCAGAAACAAATCCTTATAGCTATAAACTACCTCCTGGAGGATGGAATCAAGTTGTAACTTTTCCGCTATATCTTATGATTACCAAAATGATGATAAAATTGTCAAAAAATGAAAAATTCTCTGATGAAGAAATTGTGCAGATAATTGAGCTTCAGAAAAAAATTCAAGTCTTGATTGATGGAGGATTTATTAATAATCCAAGAGAAAAGTGACGTTAATGTTTAGTTTAACTATGTTGGTGTTAAAATTCATAAGAAAATAATTTTCTAATTTTTTTAACATATAATCTGTTGATTATCAAATAATACATTAAACGTAACTTGGACCTTATGTTTGAGGTCTGTCTAATGGATTTATTTTGTTTAAATAATTCTTCAAATAACTTATCCCATTTTGAGGCAATCATTTCTGGATCAGCTATTTTCTTAACAAAATCATATTCTTCATTAGCTAATTTTTCTCTAAATTCTTTTGATTCAACAACTTTATCTATTATATTTGCAATTTCTTTTGGTTCATTAGAATGTGGTAAAAACGGAGATGAAACTTGTTTCCCATTAATATCAAACTTAATTCTTGGATCAGCGTATTGAATAACTGGCTTTTTACAGAACGCAGCTTCACGTTCTATTGTAGCACCTAAACCATTTTTCATCTGACCTATAATAGCATCAGCAAATAAGAAATTGCTAGCCAGATTCTCTCTTTTTATCACAGGAATTAATTTTACTTGAGAAGGTCTTTCCCTTACCAGCCGATTGTTAATTTCCCTTTCTTCATCTGTTCTTTGACCAAGAAACCACTCTACTTGTAATACTTCAAAATCCGACTTGCATAATTTTAAAGCACTCCAAATAATATCAATACCTTTAGCAAGACCAATTCTTTGGGGACTAAGAAACGTAAATTTAGTTTTTTCTCTTTTTATAGGTTTAATATTTTCATTAAAAATAGTTGTATCTACTGGTATCCCTATCTCAAAAATTTTTTCTTTTCTATATTTTTTGAGAAGATTAAAAAGATCATCAGCATTTGCTATGCATAATAATGCATTATCAAGAATTTTTTTGTAAAATTTTCTCTCAAAATAATTTAAGGATGGTAAAGGTTGTTGTAAATAATCCAACCTTGGATTTTTTATAAATGGTGGTACACGTAATGCACTACCAACAAAATAAATTATATAATTTAATCCGGCTAAATAGGCAACCCTTGCTCCAGACCAAGATATCACTATACACATATCAAAATTATTTTTTATAGAATTTATTTTTTTTACTTGTTCTGAAATTTTTAATGAATCAAAAAATTCAACGCCTTCTTTGTTTTCAGTAAGTTTGCTTGCTGTATCCCAAGAAAAATTAATAATATGAATTTTTGATTTTTTTACAAATTTTTTTAAAATAAAAAAATTATTACCTAAATCTCCTATTGCAAGTATTTTGATAGTCATAACACAATTTACAAAATTGTAATATAATTAAATCTGTTTTCAAAAACCACTTTCCAAGCAATTTAATTTATTTATCAAATTATCTCAAATGGTTTATTAGTTCTATGTAAAACAACCTCAAATGGTTCCGCATAATAAAATCCTGCAATTCCTCCCCATCTTCTTGCAATAGCTCGTATAGTTTCTTCATTTCTAACATATGGAGATTTCCTAAGTTCTTTTTCATATGCATTTAAAGCATGTATTTTCGCATCAATTTCATTTGTTATATCAATAAACATAGTTGGATTGAATTTGTTAGGTTTTTTCCAATAAGTATCACCAGTTAATTCAAATGAAAATATTGAAGATACTTTGGAATGGGGTAATGGCCTAGCTGCAGTTACTGTAGCATCATATGTCAGTTTGTGATCAATACTGATATCATTATAATGATGAGTGAATATGATTGATGGTTTTAGTTCCTCTATTATTTTTTCTAAGGATTTTATTATTTTGAGCAGAGGAACCGTATCCATCTCTACATTTGGAAAATTTAGAAACCTCACATCTTGAATTCCTAAGATTTTACATGCTTGAACCGTATGTTTTTTTCTTAACTCTACATCTTTTCTAATTGCGTCTAAATCATCTGCAGAGATTTCATATTCGGTCTTATTTTGAAATCCAGTTTGTCTCCTACCTAAAACCCCATCATTCATGAATAAGACTGTCACTTGGTGAAGTTTAGAAATTTTTTTTAATGTTCCACCCATTCCTATTGTTTCATCGTCAGGATGGGCAGCAACTATAAGAATATTCATTCGCTAGTTACCTTTAATTTTAATATTTATAAATATGTCAAGTTTAGCGAAATTTAGAATATTTGAATTAGTAAATTGAGTGTTTTTTCTTTCCTAAAATTTGACTATTAGAATACTTGTAATAGAGAATTTAGATATCTACAAGAGCAGAAAGCTATTCTAATTACTATTAGTTTACATATACAAATCATAAATGATAAAAACGGTGCATCATATGACAACAATATCTGAAATAATCTCTTTTATAAACTCAAAAAACTATATTTTAACTGGAAACAAAAACAAACGAATTTATGGATTTAACTCAATACATTCTGCAAAAGAAGGCGACATAACATTTTGTGTATACATAGGAAAGAAAGGAAAACAACTTATTACTTCTTCTAAAGCGTCACTAATTATATGTTCATCATATTTTGTAAAAAAAATCACGCGCAAAAACTCTTCTTTAATATTTGTAAAAAATCCTAGGCTGTGGTTCTTTCGGTGTCTTTCAGAATTTACACCTACTAAAAAATTGAAAGGAATACATTCTTCTGCAATAGTAAAAACAAAATTTATTGGTAAAGATGTGTATATAGGACCGTTTGTTTTTATTGGGAAAAACGTGAAAATAGGAGATAACACTAAAATTTTTAGTCATGTTTTTATACAAAATAATACTTCTATAGGAAAAAACGTGATAATACAGCCTTCTACAGTTGTAGGAGCAGCCAGTTATGGTCCACAAAGAAATGAATCATTAAAATTAGAAACCCATCCAAATTTAGGTAGAGTAATTATCCAAGATGATGTAGAAATTGGTTCTAACACATCAATTTTACCTGGTGTTCTTGAAGACACTATAATTGGAGCAGGAAGCAAAATAAGTGATTTAGTATATATTGGTTCAGGAATGAAAATTGGACAAAATTGCATGATAACAGGCCATACTTATTTTGGTGGTAGTAGTATCTTAGAAGATAATGTATATGTTGCACCTGGTGCAATAATTAGAAATGGTATTACGATAAAGAAAAACTCCTTCATAGGAATGGGCGCTGTAGTAACAAAAGATGTGAAAAAAGATTCCACAGTTATAGGAATTCCGGCACGTCCTATTAAGCACAATTTAGATAGTAATTACATTAGACCAAAAAACGCTAATAATTAATTTTGATGATAAAATTTTTCCAGAAATTCTTTTTTGTTCATGTATTTATAATAACTAGAATAATTTTGAACCCGTAATATATCATTACTATTAAAAAAATAGCTATATTTTCCATCCACAATCATTGGTACTTGCATAACGCGTTTGTACCATTGTCTATGTGAATCCTCGTTAACAAATCTTGCTTCAAGCAAAAAAGCAAAATCGAATTTATGTCTTTTATCTATAAAGTTAAAAGTATCTAAATTAGAGTTATTTGCTAGATAATTGATCTCATAATCTTCAGTTTTAACACGATCTGAAAACTCAATCAACGATAATGGAACTTTATTCTTTGTAAAGAAACAATTATTATCCAGATCATAAACCACCCATTTTTTAAAATCATTTCTATAGACTTCAATCATTATATGACCATTATCATAGCTATTCCAAGGGTCCAAGGTTAAAGATGCAACAACTCTAGATCTGATTACTCTAGTCTTTAACAAATCACAAGTCCAATCTGAAACATGCCCACAGGTTGCAAAGATCTTTGAATGCAATGCTTTTTTATTTATTTTAGAAAATTCTTTTTCATCATCAGAATTTCCATGCGAATAAATCCATGCAATTCCAGATAAAATTGCATCTAGGTTTTTCTCATAAACTATTCTTTGTTGATTTTCTATTCCGGGATAAATAAACCGGTAAAGGCCTTCTTTTTTTAACTCATAACCTTTTCCGTGGAAAAAAAACCTTCCTTTAGGAATAATAAGAGAATTAGGTAAATCCTCAGAATTCTCAGTACCTACATCTTGCAAATATTCAATATTATTTAAGAAAGCATAGTATACAAAAGGCTTGTTTTCACCTATGGTTGTGGGCTCAATAATTCTATCTCTCAAACCAACTTTTCCTAACACATTTACTATTGATTTTTTTACTTCCTTAACATTATTTTTGATCATTTGATAAATATTATTAGTTATACATTAAAATCTAATTATACATTCTATATCTCCTTTTCAGAATTAGTTTTCATGGATAAACCACCAGTAATTTTTAATGCTATAAAACCAATTGAAACTGAATACCATCTTGTAAAAATTCTGATTATAATTACAAGTGTTAATGCAATTGAGCCATCAATTCCCTGTAGGGTTAGAAATCCAGCTAGGCTTCCTTCAACAACTCCTATTCCTAGTGGTAAGAATGATGCTACACCAAGAATTATTGATGCTGTATATGTAGGAACTAATGTTAAAAATTCTAACGTATCTATGTTAAAAGATAACAAAATTAGATACACCGTAATAGATTCAACTAACCAAAATAACGCTGATAAACTAGAACTATAAATAAATATTCTTCCTCTAGTAGATTTTTTAATGACGTCATAAGAATCAGTTAAAGGTTCTGTAAATTTTGATAAAAATTTTATTTTATTTATTAAACACAAAAATTTATTAAAAAACTTTTTTGATGAAATTAAAAAAAACACGATAGCTAACAATGCACCAAAAATAATCATAATGTAAATACCTAATTCAAAATTCCAAATGCCAAACATTGACACAATAAAAATGCCTACTACTGTATACAATTGCTCAGCTAAAACTATTGGTGCTGTTGTGGTACGTGAAATACCAAATTTTGATTTTAGCAGCTGTGATTTTACTAATTCACCAACTTTACCAGGTATAATGGTTAAAGCAACACCTGATAAATATATCAAAAAGCTATCTTTTTTTGGAATATGAAGATCTGAATTTTTTAATAATAGATGCCATCTTAAAAATAAAATAAACCAAGTTGCTGTAACAAGTGAAATTATAGCTGGAATGTATTCGACTTGAAACTGTGTTATTTTAACAATTATAGTACTTACATCTGATACTATTACAAAAGTGGCATATAGACCAACCACAATAACTATAACTATTAAAAATCTGTTATCAATTTTCATAATTTATTCAATGTTTTTAGAACTGTTATGACGTATCCCATAAATCAAATTGATTAATTTGTGAATTCATAATAGAATCAAATTTTTCATAATTGATCTTATATAATTTTACATGATACCTGAAACCATGCTCATTAGAATCAAACTCTTTAATTAAATATGGATATTCTTCCTCATTAAAAAAAATATGATTCAAGAACTCTTTTCTATCCTCTCTACCATCAAGTACTAAATGAGTTAACCCATTTTCTTTATTACTTTTAATAAAATCAATTATGGAATTATAATCATTGGTTGAAAATGTTCTTGGGCCAGGACGTTCAGCCACAAATTGAATTTCTGGATTTTCTTTCAGCCTCTTTAATTCAGTATCGTTACATTCTTCAAGTAATCTTGAAGTACAATATAATGATGAAATAGCAGAATTTTGAATCGGAAATTTTTTGGTACTTAATTTTGATACCTCAAGGTATTCTGATTCAGGATAATATTTATTCACACCCTCAGCCAGCTGAGAAATTTGTTCAGATATCTTAAATGCTTCACGCTCATGCTCATAGTCCAAATCCTTGTTATAAAGAAATAGAATTGATGAGAATAAAAGAAAACTAATTGTTAACAAACCAATTATTTTTGGTCTTTGAAACTTTTCATTTATTTTTTTTAGGAAAAATAATGATAAAATTGCAAAAATAGGATACATAATGTAAAAATATCTAGTCTCTTGAATTCCTCTTGAATAAACATATAATGCTGGTAGTAAAAATGCAATAGAACAAACAATTATTGTTGTTTTTTCGTAATCTTGTTTTCTAAACATCATAAAAACTCCATAGGGAATAAAAATAAAAAATGGTATCATTACCCAACCTAAATATTGAAAAAAATAGATTGTAGCTTTATAGAACATGCCAGTAAGTTGATCAATGCCATTATTTTGTAATACATTTTTGTAATAATCAGGTGGACCAGCTAATATTGTATGACTCATAACTCCATCTTGACCAACATATGATGTCTCCATTCGAATAACTAACATTGGTAGCAAAATTATAATAAAAATAAATAATGCTAAACCAAATTGTAATAATGTTTTCTTTGAAATCTTAAATCGCAAAAAAAATATTATCGAAAATACTATAACTAAAAGTATACCTTCATATCTCACTAATGTGAATAATGCGCTAATACCAAATGCGGTATATATAGAACTAATTTTTCTACTAAGAAACAAAAACAATGCTGTGGATCCTAAAATAATATAAAATGGTTCAGTAATTCCAAAAAAAGAATTTTGAATTATCCTAGGTTCTAAAACAAATAGTGCAGAGCCTATCAACGAATAAAAATGATTAAAAAATCTTTTACATAACAAGTAAACTGGGATTATTGTAAGAATGGATATTATGACCGACAAATAACGTTGTAATTCCATATACTCCAAAAAATTTTCTGATTTATAGAAAAAAAAGAAAATTGAAATAAATGACGGCCACCCATTATTTGGGAAATCATAGTTCTGTGGGAAGTGTCCTAGCACACTCATATCCATAGCATACCAAAAGTATGATAACGCATCCAGCGTAACTGGTATATCATATGGAAAATAGTAAAAACGAATTATAGCACCAGCAAATCCTATTAAACTCAGACAAATTACTGGGTTTCTAGCAACATTCTCTAGTATATTCCTAAAACGACTTTCTTGGTTTTTACTTTCTGAAACTTTTTTTCCTTTCATTATATCACAATTTAATTAATTTATCCATACCTACTAGAAAACTGGTTGATATTGTAGTTGCTAACAAATATGATATTGCTATTCCTACAGTGCCAAAAATAGGTCCTAGTATAATTATAGAAATTACAACAGTTCCAAGCGCAATAAGTGTACTAATTAAAACAAACTTGCTTTTCTCTAAACTTAAAAATTTTGAAGTGTAAATCATTCCTATAGTTCCAGAAATTATGCCAAAACTCATAATTTGAACAGCTTCTACAACTTCATTATATTTTGGGAAAATAGTTGGAATCACAGATGGTAATGTTGTTATGCTGATTATTGCTATTCCTATAGCTACAATGATAGAATATTTCTTAAGACGATAATTTTGATTACCACTTGCATCTTGAGAAAGCATATACTTGAAAATAATTGTAGAAAATATCGATAAAATTGAAATTACTTGTAGCGCTAAACTATAATTTCCAAGTAACGCAAATCCTAAAAGAGGCCCAACAATTAATTTGTCGATCTGTCCTCCAAAACCAGAAACCAATCCTATGACGTAGTTGTTTGCAATAAAACCTAATCTGGGTTTTAAATGCGAAAAAGAAATTTTCGATTCCTTGAATCCTTTATAAATTCTAATAGTAAATCCAATATACGAAAATGCTAAAGCATAAAGAATACCCTCTACACCAAAACCATAAAAAAATCCTAAACCTAAAACCAGTGTCAAAATTTTTTGTAATAAAATATACTTTGAATACGAATTATACAATTTTTTTCCAAGCAGATCACTAATTGCCAAAGTGTTTATGATATAACCTAAAAGAACTATGGCAACATCACTTCTTAAAAAAATAATAATTACAATTAGAGAGGAAATCGCACCTATGACTAAAGATATTAGGTAAAAAGTAGCATTAATTTTTATATTTTTAGCGGTATATACTACAAGTGTATTTTGTGTACCAAATAATGATATAACTGAACCAATTGCAGCAATTCCAATAAAATAATGAATTTCACCATATTGCTCAGGTTCAATTAAAGTTGCAATATAAAACCAAAAAATTGATGTAATTCCACTTCCTACTACATCAGCTAATCCAATGGATGCTAAACTTTTTAATTTATTCATTTGCATTTTTAATTATTTTCTAGGTATTATCTATGATGAATTCATTTGTTAAAAAATAATTACTCAGTATTTCGTTCCCGTACTATACTTACCAAAGAATATAGCAATATGCTAGTGATTGTCAGTAAAACTCCAATAGAAGTAGCTCCAATTGCAATTAATGCTAGAGTAGGAGGAAAACTTCTAAACTCACCAAAGTATTGAATCGTCCAACCTACAAAGAATAAACCAATTCCTGTTAAAATTATACCAGGAATTCCATAAAATTTTAGTGGATGTTCTATAGAAGTATATTTCATTGTACTAAATAGTACCGATGCACCATGTGATACAGGATTATGCGTTGAAGTTTCCCCATCATAGAGTATCGTTATGGGAACTTCAACTATTTTGAATCCTTTCGCACTGGCTTTAATAAGAATTTCAGTAGAAATACCCATTCCCAAATCCGCAAGAGCTAATTCTGTAAGCACTTTGTTGTTATATGCTCTAAAACCACTTTGTGAATCTGTTAGCTTTTCATGTATTGACGCATTTGTAATTTTTGTTATGATATTTATTCCAAACTTCCTATAATTTGGAACTTCACTATTATCTGATAAAAATCTTGAACCAATAACTATATCGGCATTATTTTTTATGATGGGCTCAATCACATTTTGAATATCCTCAATTCTATGTTGACCATCTGCATCAAATGTAACAAGTATTTCTGAATCTAATTCTTTTGCTTTAAGAAATATACTTCGAATTGCAGAACCATATCCCAAATTTTTTGAATGATTAACAACTATTGTTCCCAATTCTTTAGCTACATCTGCAGTCAAATCCGTTGATCCGTCATTACAAACTATGATTTTATCAGCAATTTTTTTTAGTTTTAATATTATTGATGCAATATTCTTTTCTTCATTAAATGCAGGAATTCCAATGGTTATTTTCAAATTTCTTTATCTCTCTTACTTTGACATCTAATAACATTAACGTATAAAATATACTATTTTGTTTTTATTCAATTTTTTATACATTTGATAACTTTATCCTGCTGAATTCGGGAAATTTGAGAATAAAGCGGTAGAGATAATATTTCAGAATAGATTTTTTTAGTATTTCTTAATGTGTCATATGTTTTGGCTATTTTTTTAAAAATAGCAAACTCATGTATCGGTTTGTAGTGCACCGACGTTCTAATACCATTATGCAATAATTTTTGATATAGTTTATCTCTAGATATATGAAATTTCTCATGAATTTTTAATATGTATAAATGACATGCATGATCTTCTTCATTAGATAACGATGGAATAGTTATTCCTGTAACATTTTGCAATTGTGAATTATAATATCTAAATGCTTTTTTTCTTTGTAAATTCATTTTTTTTATTCGTTTTAATTGACTTAACCCTAAAGCAGATCTAATTTCATCCAAGCGATAATTATAACCTGGTTCTGATACATCATAATCCCAAGGTTTTCCATGTGAAAATCTTTGTGTTAATGATTTTGTTATTCCATGATTTCTTATGATACTTACATATTTTGCTATTTTTTTGGAATTTGTAATTACCATTCCGCCTTCAATAGTTGTAAAATTTTTTGTTGGATAAAAGCTAAAACATCCGCTATCTCCAAAAGTTCCAACATGTTTGTTTTTCTTTTTTGTTCCAATAGCATGCGCACAATCTTCAATTATAAAGAGACCATGTTTATTGGCAATTTTTTCTATCTCTACCATATTACAAATTTTTCCCGCAAAATGCACAGGTAAAATCGCTTTTGTTTTAGAGGTGATATTATTTTTAATCGAATTTGGTGATATGTTAAGATCATCTTCGTTTACATCAGCAAGTACTGGTGTAGCCTCAGCAAGTAAAACCGCACTAGCTGTAGCTACAAACGTCATATCAGGAATAATTACTTCATCACCTTTTCCTATGTTCAATGCCTTTAATGATAATTGTAATGCAGATGTTCCATTTGAAACTCCTACAGCATACTTTGCTCCAGTGAATTTTGCAAATGCTGATTCAAACTGACGTAGCTTTGGGCCATCGGTTAACAACGGAGACTGTAATGCATCGTTTACCGCTTTTTTATCATTATCAGTTATTTGTGGAAGAAGAAAAGGTACTTCTATCGAAGGATCATTAAATGCGTCTTTAATTTTCTTTGAATTTTTCATAAATAATTTTATCCATTAACAAGCTGTTGGTATATCCTTAAGGTATTTTCGGTCATTTTAACAGAATTACATTCTGTTTGAATCATGTTGTATCCTGCAAGTCCATATTCTTGACATTTTTTTTCATTTGATACAAGTTCGATGATGGCATCAGCTAGAGCCTTATGGTTTTCAGATTCTATAAGAATACCATGGACCCCATCTTTTATTGTATATGGTATTCCATGAGTATTTGTACTAATTACTGCTTTTTTAAACACAAATCCTTCAAGTGGTGTTAACGGTGAAAGTTCCCACCTTGATGGTAATACCAAAAACCTACTTTCTTGATATGCTGAAATCACAGCTTCCCTTGAGGGGTTTTTAATAACAATTACTTTATCATCGATTTTCATTTCATTAATCATTTCTAACATTTGAGATTCAAAACCGAAATCTACTCCCATGATGACTAATTTTGTATTTGATAACGCAGGTTTGTCTTTAATTATATTTATTGCATTCAATAAAACATCAATACCTTTTACTTTATCAAATCGTCCTAAAAATAAAATAAAAGGCTTCTCAATGTTATATTGTTCTCTAAAATTAAATTTATTCAAATTTATGTTTTCTAAATTAACACCATTTCTAACAATAACAATTTTAGAATCTTCACAAAAATCTAAAAAAATTTGTTTTTCATATTCATTTGCCACACTTACTTTTGTGGCTTGATTAATTATGAATCGAATCATTGGAATTTGTATTTTGTAAAGAAGTTTTTTTATTATGTTTCCATGTATTAAAGCAGGATGAGTTGTTAAACCTCCTTGATCAGATATTACTAATGGAATTTTTTTCTTTTTTGCAATTAATGCAGCAATGTAGGATTGAAAACTTCGTACTCCAATAGCATGAATTATGTCGGGATTATCTTTCATCATCTGAAAATACATACCAGGGTTTACAAAAAATAAACCAAATGAAAACCAGACATGTGAACGATTTATTTTAAATTTACCAATAATTTCATGGCGAGGAAGATCTCTGTTAAATGTTTTAGGATTATTTGCAAAATCCATATCAGTAGTGTAAATACTTACATCATGTCCAATTTTTGATAGTTCCTTTGCTAAATCTATGCAGAGAAACATTATGCCACCAAACTGTGTGGCTGGCAGCGAAGCGGGACATGTTAATGCTATCTTCATCAAGAAATCTGCTAATTCCAATTATTTAGTTTTCACTGATTATTGTTAAATTGTAAGCTGAAATATAATACAATTAATTTAGAATTCCTGTTTTATAGCATATAATAATCCCATATCCGAAGAATGAGAAACTGTTGATATCTTAAATGAGGCAGTCATTAATTTAGTTTTGAGTTCATTAACCAATTTTGGTTTTGAATCGGCAAAATGATATTCTATGATCATTTTTGATATTTTTTTAAAATATTCTAAAGGCAAGGACTCAATGACTTCATATTCGGCACCTTCGCAATCAATCTTTATCAAATCACAACTAACAATAGAATTTTCATCTATAATTCTTTTGAGTGAAATGGAATCAACTTTAAGAGCATGTGAAGTGGGACCAAACATGCTATGGCTAGCTTCATCTTTGTTGCGATATATTGCAATTGTAGATTCACTTTTTGATACTGCACTTTTGAACGGTTTTACATTTTTTAGATTGTTTTGTGTTATGTTATCTAAAAGAACGCTATAATTTTCTTCGACTGGTTCAAAACAGAAAATAATACCATTTGTGCAATATTGTGATGCATATAATGTGAATAATCCTATATGAGCACCTATGTCAATAATAACATCTTTGTCATTAATTCTAAAATTTGAATATTCTTCAACAAGCCAAACATTTGTTAGGGCCATCAGATCAGTAGATCTTGTTCTTAATTTTATTTTTAGACCACTATAAGTCTCAAATATAACATAATCCCGTCTTAATATTTTGAAATAGACAAAAGGATATAGATACCAATTTTTGAAAATATTGGTAGCTTTTATTAGAATCTTAATTTTTGTTATTATACTAGCTTTCATGATTTTTGATTAAAATACTCTAAGAAATATCTTTCATAGAATTTGATGAGTTAATTTTTAACTTAGCTATCTTTTGAAAATACAGATGAAGATTCTAATCACTGGAGGTATGGGTTTTGTAGGAAGTCATTTATGTGAAGAATTACTAAAAGAACATCACAAATTAGTAATTATCACAAAAAGTAATACCAAAAAAAATAATATATCACATATTTTAAAAAAAATTAAAATTGTAAAAACCGATATAACCAATTTTCCTAAATTAGGAAAATGTATTCAAAAACATAAACCTAAAATCATCATACATTTAGCAGGAGAAACTTCACATTCTAAATCATTTGAAAAACCGCTAGACAATGTTGACTCTAATACAAAGGCAACTTTATTTATTTTAGAAAAAATCAGAAAAATGAATTTAAAATGCAAGTTTATTCTTGGGAGTACATTTATAGTTGTAGGAAGACCAAATAGACTGCCTGTAAATGAACAAACCCCTTGTAATCCTACAACAATTTATGGCGCTAATAAATTAACAAGTGAATATTATTGTAAAATATATCATCAAGTATATGGATTAGATACCTTAATTTTTCGTATAACAAATTCTTTTGGACCGCGAGAACAAATAGTACCATATAAAAATGCTATAAATTATTTGATCTATCAAGCTGTTAAAGGAAAAGAAATAACTATATTCAATAAAGGAAATTTTTTTAGAGATTTAATCTACATTTCAGATGTTGTTTCAGGTATTATTACCATTATGAAAAAAGGAAAATCTGGAAATCTATATTGGATATCGTCTTATAAAAAAACTTGGTTTCATAAATTAGGTAAATGGTTAGAGTTATTGACAAATACAAAAATCAAGTATGTAAAAACCCCAACATATACCAAAAAAGTAGATGTTGGAAATTTTGTTGTTGATAACTCTAAACTAAAATCATTAGGATGGAAACCAAAAACCTCAACTAAAGAGGGCATTGAAAAAACACTTCAATATTTTAAGTCAAATAAACAATTAAATTTTTAATAAATTATCAGAAATATAGTGGTTAAATGACGTAAATTTGAATTTATTAAGAATTTCTTCTAACCGTGAAAAAGTTTTTTCAATATTATGATATGTTATAAACGCAGCCTTTCTAGGTAAGCGAATTTTTGGTAACAATTCTGGTGTGAGTTCCCAAGAATGTACATAAAAACAAGCAGGCACATTTCTTTTTTCATATGTCATAATTGCTTTTTTAATTAATTTGAGTGGCAAAGTCCTTAAATAAAATCCTCCACCAGCAGGGATTTTTTTCCCCAAAAATCTTGTAACAAGTAAGGGAAATTCTATTATTTTTCCATTTGGATCATTTCGTTCTATTGATGAACTAGAAATTCGGTATGGTTTAGTTTCCGCATCAGGTATTCCATACATGTCTGTTTTAGCTGGTACAACACTACTATCATATACATAACCATTTGCTGATAAAATGTCTATAGCCCATAAACTAGATTTATTTAATGAAAATGTTGGTGCTCTAAAACCTTTAGATTTACCAGAGGTTAATCTATCAAATTTTTTGATTTCATCAAGAAATATTTTTTCATAACCAACCGTGTCTAATCTATTGTGATACATAGTATGACACGCAATTTCGTGCCCTGCATCAACTATTTTATCAAGTAAATCTGGTTTGATTTCTAATAATTCTCCTACCACAAAAAAGGTAGCAAAAGTTTCGTGCTTTTGTAATAGTTTTAGTATTTTATCTATACCATTTATTACAGATGGCTTTTTTTCCTTGTTTGAAATATAGGGTTTAATTAATTCAGGATGATACCATTCTTCAAAATCAATACTTAATAGATTCATCTTATTCAAACCTCGTTCTAAAAATGATTTTGTTGATGAAGAACTTTGATAAAACTACGGTTCAATTTTTTTTACAACTCGAGCTGGATTTCCTACTACGATACAATAATCAGGAATATCTTCTGTTACAATACTGCCGATAGAAACTAAGGAATTTTTACCTATTGTTACACCCGCAGTAATAGTGGAGCCTGGATTTATTACAGCACCGCTTCGAATTATTACAGGAGCTACTTTTCTAGGATATGATTTCCTTTTTAATTCTAGATTAGCTGTAGGATTGATATGTGCAAATATCATAACATTTGATCCAACTGTAACATTATCTTCTATGGTAATCATTTTTGGATATACTAAATCTATCAAAACATAGGGTGAAAAATGGCAATTTTTTCCTATTTTTACACCTCTTGAACGTTGCATACTGATCACAAAATTTGATACTGGCGAAGAATATGCTATTGCGTGTAATATCCAAGAATGCAAGAGTTTTAATTTCAGTTTTAATCGTCCTATTAATCCTTTATAACCATAAAACTCCATAACTTCTTTTTCATTAATTGTAAACACATCATCTTTTTGCATAGTCTTTCTTACATGGAAGGAACGTTTTATCTTTAAGCTTTCTGCATAAAAGACTAGTTTAACCAAAACTTGTTTGAGATACGAAATATTTATTGTGGTTTGAGATATGGCAAATTTATGAATACTGAACCTAAGCTATCATACTTCCTTACCAAAGTACAAAATATAGAAAAAAAGAAATTTGAGGAAAAAATCAAAATCGCAATTTTATCAAGTTTTACAATTAATGGACTCGCAGAAACTCTTCGAGTAAAATCTGCGGAAAAAAAAATTGATTGTAAAACCTACGTCGGTGGTTATAATCAATATAATCAAGAGATTCTAGACAAAAACAGCGGTTTGTATCAATTTTTTCCTGATATTACATTCCTTATTTTAGATATTAGAAACATTCTTGGTGATCTTTTTTATTTTCCATATTCCATACCTGCATCAAAACGACGAGATCTGATCAATGAAAAAACTAATGAAATTGTTACTCTAGCTAAAACATTTGTAAATAATTCTAAATCAAAACTTGTTATAACAAACTTTGTTCAACCGAGATATTCATCTTATGGAATAGCTGAATCAAAAGCTGAATATGGTTTTCATGAAATGATAAATGATCTAAACACTAATTTGATTCGAGAATTTTGTAATGCAGATTCAATTTATCTATATGATTTTAGCAGTTTTGTTTCATTACACGGTGAAAAAAATGTGATTAATTTTCAACAATTTTTTGTAGGCGATATTAGAATATCTCTGGACTACATACCTTACTTGGCAAATGATTTAATGGCTTACATTATAGCTACTTTAGGACTTTCAAAGAAATGTATTGTTTTAGACTTGGATAATACATTATGGGGTGGTATAGTAGGCGAAGATGGTTTTGATGGAATTAAACTAGGTCCACAACCACCAGGAAATGCTTATGTGGAATTCCAAAGACATCTTATTGCGTTATTTCAACGCGGCATACTTTTAGCTATCAATAGTAAAAATAATCCCGAGGATGCATTGAAAGTTATAAGAGAACATCCCCACATGATTTTAAAAGAAGAGAATTTTGCTTCCATGAAAATTAATTGGAATGATAAGATATCAAATATGAAAGAAATCGCAACAGATCTGAATATAGGCTTAGATAGTATTGTATTTTTTGATGACGATCCGCTTAACCGAGAATATACACAAATTAATTTACCTCAAGTACATACCGTCGATTTACCATCGGATCCATCTTTATACTCACAAATACTTCAAGAGATAAATGAATTCAGCGTATTAAAGATAACAAATGAAGATACGACGCGTGGACAAGTGTATCATCAACAACTACAAAGAAAAGAACTTGAACAAACATCACCTGATTTGAAAGATTTTCTGAAAAAACTCGGTATACGTGTTTTAATAAAAAAAGCAAACAACTTCACCATTCCACGTATCTCACAACTTACATTAAAGACAAATCAATTTAATCTCACTACAAAGCGATATCAAGAAGAAGATATTCAAAAATTTTATCAAGATGAAAAAATGATAGTTGGATGTGCTCAAGTAGAAGATAAATTTGGAAATAATGGAATTACGGGAGTTTTTATTCTAAAAAAAGAAAAACCAACAGAATGGTTCCTTGATACTTTTCTTTTGAGCTGTAGGATAATGGGTAGAGAAGTAGAAAAAGGAATTCTCCATTTTATACTAGACACAGCAAAAAAAAATGGAGTAAAAAAAATAAAAACACAGTTTATTCCAACACAAAAAAACAAGCCTACTGAATCATTTTTACCAAACTGTGGTTTTGAAAAAGAGAATGGATATTGGATCTATGACCTTAGCATTCCATTTGAATTACCAAATTATTTAGAGGTTGATGTAGAATAATGTCTCAACGACTTTACAGTTTAATTGCAAAAATCATGAATGTTCCAGTTTCTCAAATTAATGACGAATCAGGTCCTGAGTCAATAGATAGTTGGACTTCGTTTAATGGTTACGTTTTATTGTATGAACTAGAGGAAGAATTTAAAACAAAATTTACAATTGATGAGGCACTTGACGTAAAAACAGTATCTGACATAAAACGTCATCTAAAGAATCATGGGATGGTCTTGAATGACTGATATAGCTGAATACGAATTTGATCAAATTGGAATAGGCCTAAAAAAGGAATTTACAATAAAAATTACTGAATCTATGATCGCTGATTTTGCCAAGATTTCAGGAGATTATAACCCATTACACATGGATGAAACATACGCAAAATCCACTACTTTTAAAAAAAGAATTTGTTATGGCATGCTATTAGCTGCATTCTTTTCAAGACTAGTCGGAATGTATCTTCCAGGAAAACACGCACTATATTTTTCACAATCATTGAATTTCCAAAACCCCTGTTTTGTCAATGATATAATTACAATAAAAGGAGAAGTAATTGATAAAAGTATAGCAACATACCTAATTACCATAAAAACATCAATTTACAATCAAGAGAGAAGATGTCTGTTAGATGGTATTGCAAAAGTAGTTGTCAGAAAATAGGAATAGACGTTGTTGATATAGGTAATTTCTAAACCAATCAATTAGTCTTCAATTTATCATGTGACGATAAAATTGAATGTTTTGCTTTCTTACTTAATTTTGATAATATGAAATTAAATGACTTGTTTGTTATTACTCCTGATACATTTTGGGGAACAAAAATATCATCAGGAAACGATCTTATTAATTCTGAATCCGGGATTAATTTTTTATTTTCTAATTCAATACATCTCTCTAAGATTTTATTTTTATTTTTGATTAAATCTATTTCAGCTTTAATTTTTGAACCGATAAATCCTTTTGAGAAATAAAAAAACCATACCATAATGTCAATTAATATGAGGTATGGCAACAGTTTTGTGTATGTATTTTTAGAGTAATGTGTCAGTAAGCAATAACGTCTGTTTCTTTCTAACCAGTAAAATTTTTTTCCACTCCATTTTAAAGTATAACTTTCTGTATGATAAATTACTGCTGTTGGTACATAGTAGGACTTTATTCCAATTTGTGCTGCTCGCCAACCCAAATCAAGGTCATCATGATACAAAAATAAAAAGGAATCAAAAAGTCCTATTTTTTCTAGTGTTGACTGTGATGTAAAAAGACATGTTCCAGAAGCATACCCAATACATTCTATTGTATTATGTTGATTCACATCTTTTACACCCTTATCTCGAGCAAACCCAAATCCAAATAAATGAAGCATGTTTCCTGTGCTCTGAATAATTTCAGATTTGTGTAAAGAGAGTATTTTTGGTTGGTAAAGACCTTCTCCTTGTTTATTATATGCAGCAAGAAGTTCTTTTAACCACGTTGGATCTACAATAGTATCAGGATTTAAAATTACTATAAAATCTCCCTTTGCATTTCTGATTCCAATGTTATTTCCTTCACAATATCCATAGTTTTGTGTATTTTCAATTAATTTAATTTTTCCAAATTTCTCTTTACATCGTTTATGGCTATCATCCTTCGATACATTATCAACAACTATTACCTCGTAATTTTCATAGTATGTATTAAAAACTGATTCTACACACTTTAACAACAGGTCACCTGCATTGTAATTAAGTATAATGATACTTACTAGAGGATTTTCAGTTTTGATCAAGTTAATTCATATACCTAGTTTTTGCATATTTACATTGCTAAAATAATATCAAAATCTTTACAATAAAATTTTGGTACCTTCACCTAACAAAAACACTTTTTCATTCTGATTATTTTTCATTAGGATGATATTTGAGTTCATTGAAATAATACTTCTTCTAATTTTGACATCTGCATCTATAACACAATTTGACATTATTATACAATCTTCAATATCACATTTGGACAAATTTGAATTATCTCCAATACTAGTGTTTGGCCCAATTCTAGTATGTGAATCAATTACACAATTGCTACCTATTATTACTGGTCCAATTATGGTGGAATTTTTTTTAATGATGGTTCCTTCTCCTATCATTACATTGCCAAAGACTGAAGCTCCATCTTCTTTTTTGCCATTAAAATATGGTTTCATATTTTTTAATACATCTGCATTTGCATGAATAATATCTTCAGGCGTTCCTGTATCTTTCCAGTAATCTGTAATCATATTGTAAGTAACTTCATAATTTTCTTCTAGAAGCATTTGTAGTGCATCAGTTATCTCTAATTCATTTCTCCATGAAGGCTTGAGTCTTTCAATAATATCAAAGATAGTTGGTGTCAAAAAATAGATGCCAGTAACTGCAAGATTTGAAGGCGGATTTTTTGGTTTTTCTATTATTTTTATGATTTGACCCTCTTTTACATCTGCGATGCCAAATCTACTTGGATTGTCTACCACACATAACAAAATTGATGCTTTTGCCGTAGATTGTTCAAAGTCCTTTACAAATTCAGAAATACTTCTCTGAATTATGTTGTCGCCTAAAAAAACTATAAATTTATTATTCTCAACAAACCGCTTTCCAAGATTTATAGCATGGGCAATTCCCCGAGGTTGATCTTGTTCAATATAGGTAAGATTTACGCCAAATCTTTCTCCTGTACCATAATACTCTTTTACTTTATCGGCACCTGTTCCGCCAATAATAATTGCAATTTCAGTAATTCCTGCTTCTTGAAGCGATTCAATACAATATTGAGACATTGGCTTGTTTGCAATAGGCAACAATTGTTTTGGACCTGTATGTGTTAGAGGTCGTAATCTTGTACCATGACCACCATGAAGTATTATTCCTTTCATTTTAATCATCTTGATTCTTGCTCATCACTAATTTTTCCAAGGAGTAGCATTCAAAATTTTTTTGGATAAATTTTTCCACCAATCAGGGTGTGATAGATACCACTTAATGGTTTTTTCAAGCCCTTTTTCAAAGTCGGTTTTTACAGACCAACCAAGCTGCTTTTTAATTTTAGAAGAATTCAAACTATATCTAAAATCATGACCAGGTCTATCTTCTACGAATTCAATAAGATCTGATGATTTTCCCATGATTGAAAGTATTTTTTTTACTATAGCTAAATTATTCAATTCGTTATTTGCTGATATGTTATATGATTCACCTGATTTACCCTTTATAAGAATTTTAGTTATTGCATCACAGTGATCATCTACGAATATCCAATCTCTAATATTTTTACCATTGCCATATAGTGGAATTTTTTTTCCTTTATTTGCTAGAAGTATCGTTTTTGGAATAAGTTTTTCAGGAAATTGTTTGGGCCCATAATTATTTGTGCATCTAGTTATTACACAATCACAATCATAGGTCATAACATAAGAGTTTATTAAAAGTTCAGCAGATGCTTTTGTTGCGGCATAAGGACTTGATGGATTAAACCTGTAATTTTCATTTGCGTTTTCTGATTTAAGACTACCAAAGACTTCATCAGTTGAAATATGTATCAATCTTTTTTTTGTAGCTCTTAAAATTTCAAGTAGTGTAAAAACTCCCTTAACATTTGATTCAAGAAACGGATTGGCATCTGAGATACTTCTATCCACAAAGGATTCAGCAGCAAAATTAACTACCGCATCAGAATCATTGATTAATTTTTTCATTAATTTTATATCTGTTATGTTGCCCCTCACAAATTTGTAATTTTCAGAATTTTTTATCTCGTCTACATTTTTAGGGTTTGAACCATAGAATCCTGCATCAACATTAGTTATGGTAAAATCATGAAAATTATTTAAAATATGTATGATAAAGTTACTACCTATAAAACCGAGGCCTCCTGTTACAAGTAGCTTCATTATACAAAGGGTTTTTTGTTTCTTAATAAAATATTATACTAATTTATTCTAAAATTTTCTTATAATTATTAGTATAATTCAATCTAAACTTTTATTGATAGTTTAATTGCAACACTTCTAATGACAGCTGAATTCTTTGTTAAAAAGTTAGAAAAACATTCAACAAAGGATGTTATTGATGAACACATAAATGGTTCATTAACGATTGTATGGAGAGATTGGGATGATATTATCAAAAATCATCCAAAAATGGTTTATGTAAGTTTGGTAAATCCAGGTGAAATTAAGGGACCACATATTCATACAAAAAGAAATAGTTACTTTACCTGTATTCATGGAAAGGTTGTTTTTATCATTAGAGATAAATCAGGCAAATATATCGAGATTGAATCCAACTCAGATGAACCTACACTAGTTTTTGTACCAAAAAATTTTCCATCAGCACACATAAACATTTCAAATGATATCTCAAAAGTCTTAGCATTAGCTGATGTATCTTGGAGACCAAACGATAATGAAATGAAAAATATTCTATTTGAAAACTATGATTGGAAAAAATGGACGAAAAAATAAACTTGCAAAATTTTTCTATTCACAACATTGTATTATTTGATTCAACAAGTAACATTGAAATATTAAAAAATTTGGAAAAAGATACATTAATCATTACCTTTGACTACAAATCGCATAAACTTTTATCAAAAAATAAAATCGAACACGATATATCTGACAAATATTTATCTGAACAAGATTTTAAAAAAATTTACAAATACTCGTGGACATTTTCAAAATGGTCAGACAAATCTGAAATATCTAAAGAATTACTATATGAAAACATCAATCTAGGTAAATTATTTTATATTGAATTTCATCATTACTTAGTTCCAATCATAAAAAAATTTATTGAAGTAATTAAAATATTTAATCAATATAAAGCAAGCAAGTTTTTTACTTCATATCAATTCTACAATATCGTTAAATTAATAATTCCATCAGTGAATCTAGTAGGTAAAAAACAAAAATGGCATGATCATTTTCTTTATGATTCTATAAAATTCCAATTTACTGATTCACTCAGTATTAATATACCACGGAAATATTATTCACAATTAAAAAAAATATCAGAAACGGTTCTTCATACATTATTAAAAGAAAAAAATCCAAAAACAAATACAAAATCAATTCTTCTTGTAGAATTCGATCCTCTTAAATATGAAAAATTTTTTAAAACTTCTAATGATTTCGAAATTAATTTACTTCTTTTTAATAGACGAAGACCAGTAATTTGGAACAAAAAGTCATTTTCAATAATTAAAAATTCAAATTGTAGAACCATTGCTACGCATAATCTTATTGATACTGAGATTACTAAAAAAATTGAAAAAACTCAATTTTTATTCGAAGAAAAGATCAAAAAATTTGATGGAAATGATTTTTTTACTACATTTTTTTCGATTGATAGGTTTTCTTTTTGGAGTGTGATCAAACAAGATTTTTTGAATTTGTGTAAAAAAAGAATTTTAGAGAGTATAAATGAAATTGAAATTACAAAAAAATTATTTGAAGAAAATAAGATTTCTTGTGTTTTAATCTTGTCTGAAAGTGGTTTCAATGAACAGATTGTAATTGGTCTAACAAGAGAAAAAAAAATACCTACTATACTAATACAACATGGGCTTTATTGGGAAACATTAGAAAATCGTGAATCTGATGAATTTGAAGGTATTTTTCCTAACGAATCTGATAAATTTTTAGTTTGGGGTAAAATTACAGAGAAATATGCTATAGATTGTGGTTATTCAAAAAAAACTGAAAACTTAGGAAGTTTAATTCATGATAAAGTATTTGACTTAAAAAATATAATTTCAAATAACAAAAAAAATTATATTTTGCTAGCTACCTCATCTCCTGCTACAAATGAAGCATATGATCTTACAGTAAAAACATTAGAAAATTACGAAAAAGCAATAGAAACAATCTGTAAAACTGTTTCTAAAATGAACAAAAAATTAATTATCAAATTACATCCATTTCAAGAAGAACAGGACATTGAACCAATCGTCAAAATGATCGATAAAAAAATTGTCGTAAAGAAAGTAGGCAATATACTACCATTAGTTGAATCTTGTGAAATTTTCTTAACAATAGATTATTCAACAACTATGTTAGAAGCGCTAATACTTAACAAACCTATTATATCAATACACGTAAAAGATCGTAGTTTCAAGCAGCTACCTCCGATTTTTGATTTAAACGCGTGTATTCAAACTACAATAGAAAATTTTGAAACAACATTAACTAAAGTGTTGGATGATGCAGACTTAAGAACAAACATTATTAAAAATGGACAAAAATTTGTCGATAATTATTTATCACATAAAGAATATTCTGTACAAAAAACATTACGATTTCTTGAAAATGTAAATAAATAATTAATTTTTAGTATTTGATTTTCTCCACTTCTACAATTACTCATAAATGCGCATAACTTTTAACCTTATAATTATCATAGCGTTTTATGAAAATAGCTATAATTGGATTGGGATTTGTTGGATTGTCTTTTGCAACAGTATTAGGTTCTAAATCCTATCATGTTTTTGGTGTTGATTCGGATAAAAATAAAATTTTTAAAATAAAATCAGGAAATCCTCCTTTTTATGAACCCAAACTCCAACAAATGCTTTCGAAAGCACTTCAAAAACATTTTTTCATTTCTTCTGATGTATTAAATGCTGTCCGGCAATGTGATTTGATATTTGTTACAGTTGGAACTCCTAAGTTAAAAGATGGAAATATTGACTTGCAGATGCTCAAAAATACTACTAAACAAATAGGTAAGGCACTTTCACAAACCACCAATAAACCTATCATTATTATTAAAAGTACAGTAGTACCCGGCACAACTCAGAATGTGGTTCAACCCATCTTAGAAAAAAATTCAGGTAAAATAACAGGAAAGGAATTTGAACTTATTACTAATCCCGAATTTTTAAGAGAAGGAACTGCAATTGGTGATACCTTAAAACCACATGTTATCATAATAGGTGGAAAAAATAAAACTGCTATACGCAAAGTAAAGAAATTTTACGAAAAACTTTATGGCTCTTCTATTCCAACTCTCATTACAAATCATCAAACAGCTGAAATGATAAAATATACAAATAACTCATTTTTAGCAACAAAAATTAGTTTTATTAATCAAATAGCAAACATTTGCCAATCTATTCCAGGAACAAATGTGGATGAAGTTGCAAAAGCAATTGGATTGGATCCTAGAATAGGAAATTTGTTTCTACATGCGGGACCTGGTTATGGCGGATCGTGTTTGCCAAAAGATCTACAAACTATGATTACATTTTCATCAAAAATAGGACATAAGCCATTACTTCTAACTGCAGTACAACAAACAAATGCATTACAAATAAAAAATATTACAAACTTGATCTACAAATTATTAGGAACTCTTAAAGAAAAAAATATAACAATACTCGGTCTTTCATTTAAAGAAAACACTGATGATATTAGAGAATCTATATCTATAAAATTAATTAAACTACTTTTGACAAAAGGAGCTTCTATTACTGTATATGATCCAAAAGCAATAGATAACACAAAAAAAATATTCAATAATAAAATTAAGTATGCAAACACTATAAACGATTCTTTAAAAAATAGTTATTGTGCAATAATTATGACTGCTTGGAAACAATTTCGTAAATTAAACACTAAAAATTTTAAAAATATGAAACGTAAATTAATTGTAGATACTCAGAGGATATTAGAAAAAAACTCTGATGTAGAATATTATGCTCTTGGCATTGGGAAATGAAATAATTTGTTGTGTATATTAATTTAATTATGCAATATAGATTAGGTGCATAAGAAATGTCAAAACTATACTTATATTCTATTTTTCATGGAAACTTGAATTATTCATCAATTCCTTACGAATCTTTTCATGAAATAATTGACAAATGTTATTGGCCTATTTTAGATGTAATTAAAGAATTTAAATTTAAAACCGCCATAGAATTTCCTATAAGGACTCTAGATAAAATTGAAAATATCGATCCGTTATTTATTAAAGAACTAAAAAAAACAATTTTAAACAAAAAATGTGAGTTGGTTTGTTCTGGACAAGAACAGGTTGTTTTTCCACTTGTTCCAGAGGATATAAACAGAACTAATTTGCACAAAGGAAAATTCGAAATTCAAAAACGATTTGAAGTTAATTGTGAAACAGCTTTTGTAAACGAACAAATTTTTAGCTCTGGTTTAACTCCTTTATACATTGATGAGAATTTTAAGAACATAATTCTGATTCGGGAATCTATAAGATCATCATCATTTTCCAAAAAAGAAAATTTTATACCAGTAAAATTTTTTTATAAAAACAAAAATCTTAATGTTATCTGGAATAGCTATTTTGCGTACAAACAGTTTCAAAAATATATTGATGGAAAAATATCTAAAAGTAATTATCTAAAATATATCTATACTCATAAGCAAAAAAATGACAACTGCTTTCCTATGTATGGATCCGATATGGAAATTTTTGGTTACAAAAACCCAGTACTGGGATTAAGCGGTGATGGAAAAGAACTACACCGATTTTACCAACTTCTTGAAGCACTAGAAAAAAATTCTGATTTGGAATTTATTCTTCCTTCAGAATTAATAAAAAAATTCCCCCCACACAAAACAATTAACATAAATTCATTTAGATATTCAATTTTAGAAAAAAAACCTGATGTCAAATTAACACGATGGGCTACATGTGGAAGAGACAATAGTAAAACCAATTCAATTTGTTATCAATTATTAAAAAAATTACGAATTCTGGATGGCTTGTCATATAATAACAAAAACCTGCTAGATACATACCTGTGCGATTTAATTGATTGCTGGGCAAGTGATTACAGAACCCATACTACAGAAACAAAACATCACAATTTTAACAAAATTACCAATCTGTTAAACGAAAATCTTGAAAAGGCAATTGAAAAAAAAATCAAACAATTTTCTCAAAGAAATAAAACTAATGATTTAATTATTGTTAATCCAAACAAGTATGATTGGAACAAACTTCCGCTTGAATTGAAATTACATTTTCAACCAGGGATGTTTTTTAATGATGTATGTATTTATTCAAATGGAAAGGAAATCACTTCTCAAATTGAAGATACAAAATTCTATAAAGATAAAAGTATTAGAAATACCACTCTAGTTTTTGAGCCGCAAATTAAAAGTAATTCATGTATAACGATTGCGCTACAATCCAAAATATCTAGAATACGACATAATCTAAAAAAACAAAATAACATTTGTACTTCAAATGTTGAATTAATATTAAATAGAAAAAATGGTTCGATCTCTGAACTCAAATTTTCTAAAATAGAAAAAAAACCTATGATGAAATTTTCTAAAAAAGCGTCTAACTTAAAATCTCAACTCCCTTTTTCAGGAAATATGATATCTGTTGATAGAAACGGAAAAAAATTCACAGATCTTGTTAACACAAAAATTTTTTTTGAGGATGGGTTGAATCCAATACGATCTAAATTGTTTTGTAACATAGATTTACCTTTTGCAAATGTTACTAAGATTTTTTACGTATATGAAAATCATCCAAGGTTGGACATAAAATACATCTTCAATTTTAAAGAATTTCAACCAGCAATATTTAGAGTTGGTGCAGTTACCTTTAATTCAGATGCTTTTAACAAAAAACCTCTTTACTGTTCTACAAACAACGGTGGACAATTAGAATCTTTTATTCTAGAAGAAAAACCTATAATGCATGACAAATTAATCCAACCAAAACTAACAAACTCAAGCTGTTTGGGTTCTACTGAATGTTTGATTGATTTTGGAGACGATGAAAAAGGAATAAGCATATTTTCTGATAAATCAACATGGTATTCAGTGCCAATGATAACTTACAATACTTTTGGCAATAATTTTCATTTTAGCATCACCCACAGCGTTTCGGATTTAGATGATACAACTATGACATGGTGGAAAGGAAGGAAAGAAATTTCCTTTTTAATGATGGGAAGAAGCACTAATATCAGCATGATGGAAAAAACCTCTCAAATGTTATTCCTTGGGTTACTTTGTATATCTAAGAACAAAAATATCAAAGTAAGTTAACTGTTTTTTATGGAAACTGTATTAATTACTGGTGTTGGAGGATTTATTGGTTCGCACTTAGCAGAAAAATTACTTGAACAAAAATACCGGGTCATAGGCATTGATAGTTTCACAAACTTTTACTCAAAAACTATAAAAAAAAATAATCTGAATTTTTGTTTAAAAAATGAAAATTTTTCATTTGTGAATAAAGATCTAATTGAAACTGACTTATTACCAATTTTAAACAAATGCAAATATCTATTTCACTTGGCAGCACAACCTGGAGTACGTACTAGTTGGGGTTCACAGTTTGGAATTTATGTAAAAGAAAATATCTTGGTTACACAGAGAATTTTAGAATACGCTAAAATTTCAAACTCATTACATAAAATAATCGTTGCATCATCATCTTCTGTATATGGAGAACAAAATGGAAAAATGAATGAAGAAAAAACTAAAACCTCTCCTGTTTCACCATATGGTGTAACAAAGTTATCTGCTGAAAATTTATGTCAAGTGTATACAAAAAGTTTCAACCTTCCAATTATTTCTTTACGATATTTCACAGTATATGGTCCGAGACAAAGACCAGATATGGCATTTATGCGATTTATCTTGTCTGCATTGACAAAAAGCAAAATAACAATTTATGGCGATGGAAACCAAACAAGAGATTTTACATACATAGATGATGTAGTAACAGCCTCAATATCTTCTATGACTGAAAAATTTGATAACGAAATACTCAATATTGGAGGTGGTTTTATCATTTCAATAAATGATATTTTAGAAAAATTAAAGGATCTTCTTAAAATCGAACTAGATATATCATATGAGTCTAAGCAAAAAGGTGATGTATCACATACAGAATCCGATATATCAAAAGCAACTAAACTCATAGACTATCATCCAAAAATAAAAATTAATGAAGGATTAGAACGACAAGTAAATTTTGTGAAAAATAATATGAATTTATACACCTAGTTATTTTTCAAAGTTAAAAAATATAAAAATTAAGTGATAATTATTGTTAAGCATTTTTCATCATAAAATTACCACAACATATTAACTAAGTTCTGTACTATTTTATTTCATCAAGATAGGTTAGTTTATTTGTTTTAGCTGAATAACGAACTGCTTCCAAAACTTTTGCTTGTTTTAGCAAATCATCTTCAAAATTAAATAGTGCAGCATTACCTAGTAGAACATCGCAGAATTTTTCAATCATTAACTTGAATTGATCTACAGCTGGAATTATTACTTCGTTGATTTTATCGTCTTTATGCAAATATATGGATGTAATATAGTCTCTTGGAACAGCATAACTACGTTTTGTAGTAATTCTTCCATTACTACCCCAAATACTGTAATATGATTGATAATAATTATCAAATCCTGATGAAACAAAAGCAGTTTTATTTTTTGGATAAAGCATAAAAATACTATTTCTCACATCAACCAAAGAGGTTTTATCATATTCTAGATGTGACATTATGCTAATGGGTTCTGATTGAAAGGTTATTCTACTGGCACAAATTGGATAGCAAGTTACATCATTCAAAACTCCTCCCCCCAATTCTTTTTTCCATCTAATGTTGTCTAAAGAAGGAGCAGGAAATCCATACGTCCCATAAAAATTGAATAATTCTCCCAACTCATTTTTATGAATATAGTCAAGAACTAGATTATGTTGTGGATGAAATCGAAACGAAAAAGCTTCTAAAAGTCTAACATTGTTTTTTTTGGTGTGTTCTACCATTCTTTTTGCAGAATCAAACGATGTTGTAGCAGATTTTTCACATAGTATGTGTTTTCCAGATTCGGCTGCTTTTAAAACCCATTCTTCATGTAATCCTATCGGTAAGGAAATATACACTGCATCTACATTACTTTCTAAAACATCTTCATATGTTCCAAAATACTCACAACCATATTTCTTTGCCCACTCTTTTGATTTTTTTTCATCCCTACTTCCAATGAATCCTAATTCAACAATATTTGACGAATCTATAGCAGGCAAAAAATATTTTTGTGCTACTCTGGAACATCCAATAATTCCAAATTTCACAGATTTGTTCTTTGCATTTACCAATTCTCTCTTCCTTGAGGATCTCTTTAATTATATTTGTATGAATCTTTATTCCAGATTTGTTTATTATTTTGGTACCATTGATATGTTTTCATAAAACCCTCTTTAAAGGAATATTTTGGATACCAATCAAGAACTTGCCTTGCCTTCTCTATATTGGCTATCCAAGGAGACTTTGTGTTAAAATCTCTCTTTTTTTCTGTACTTCCCCATGAAATCTCTACTTTCTTTTTTGTTAACTCAAAAGCCAAATTTACAACATCACCAACAGAATAGTTATGTCCACCTCCAACGTTGAATATTTCTCCTTCTATGGCAGGAATTTCTTGAGCTTTTTCTAGTGCAGAAATCACATCGTCGATAAAAACGAAATCACGTTTAGGATGCGGTGTTGAAAGTTTAAGAGTTTGGTTTTTTATTAATGATGTTACCACATCATAGATTAATCGTCCTGGTTGTTCATATGGACCATAAACAGAAAAAAGACGTAGGGTGACAATAGGCAATCTTAAGTTTTTCATAAAAAATTGAGCAAAAGTTGTTTGAATATTTTTTGAAATTCCTTCAAAAGTGATAGGTTCTGTTTTATCAGTCTCTTTCATCGGTTTTAATTTTGGACCATATTCAGTAGAGGAACCGATGTTTATGAAGCGCTTCAAACGTTCACATTCATCTACCGCACACATTAAATTAAAACTGTTTATAATATTTGTTTTAATTATAATATCGATATCTTTCTGAAATGTGTGGCCACCATAAGCGGCAAAATGATATATAAAATCTGGTTTAGCTTTCTTTAATAAATTTCTTAGCTCTTTAATATTACCCATATCTACAAACTTTACTTCTATTTTCGATAAAACATCATGTAGTCTCCAAAGATTGGAATTTTTTCTGACAAATATAACAACCGTGTTTTTATTTTTCACTAATCTTCTTACAAAATTTGCACCTACAAAACCACTTGCACCACTAATGAGAAATCTAGTCATTCTAATTTTGGCTTATTGACCAGCCCAAATTTTTCTCTTAAATATTTATGATCGCCTACATAGTGAGAATAGGTATCGTTAATGCCAATTCTCTTGAACTTTACTGCTTTTCCACTTTCTGCAATAATTTCTGATACTACACTACCTAATCCACCAATTATGTTGTGCTCTTCAAGAGTCATTATGGGAATACCAAGTTCAATTAATTCAATTATTTGCTTAGTGTCAAAGGGCTTTATACTAGGCATACTAATTAATCTGACAGATACTCCTTCTTCTTTCCATTCTTCGACCCATCTTTTTCCAGTTTCTAGCATAGCACCAGTTGTTAACAAAGCAAGGTCATTACCTTTACACACTTCGATCGCTTTACCAATTGTAACACGATATTCTTTAGGATGAATAACAGGTTCGTTATTTTTGCCTAATCTGATATAAACCGGCCCATAGGTTTCATAACTTCGTAATACTAATTCTCTTACTTCAATTGGATCACCAGGACATAAGACTGTCATATTTGGGAGAGATCTCATAATTGCAATATCTTCAATTGCATGATGTGAAGGACCTAGAGGCCCATAGGTTAAACCTCCTCCAACTCCTACAAGTTTAACATTAGTATTGTTGTACGCAAGATCTAGACGTACTTGTTCAAAACATCTCATTGTAACAAATGGAACAATACTGTATACAAATACAATTTTGCCTGAAGCAGCTAATCCTGCAGCCACACCTATAGTATTCTGCTCTGCAATACCCGTATTCAAAAATCTGGTAGGAAATTCTTGCATAAATGGTTCAAATACTGAAAAACCCATATCAGCTGAAAGTAAAAAAATTCTATCGTCTTTCCTAGCTAATTCTGTAAGCACATTTACAAACGTAGTTCGCATTATTGGTTCTCTACTTCTTTTATCGCTAATTTGTATTGTTCTAGATTTGGAGACTTGTAATGCCATTCAAGACGATCTTCCATAAACGAAATGCCTTTGCCTTTTACCGTATGAGCAATTATGACTTTTGGAAGCAGTTGTTTTTTCGTAAAAGCAGTAATTAACTCATCAAAATTATGACCGTCTATTTCATAAACTTCCCATCCAAATGAACGCCATCTCTGGCCAATAGGCTCTTGATTAATTATTTCATTAGTCCTACCAAAATTCTGAATTTTGTTATAATCTATGATTACAGTAAGATTAGAAAGTTTCAAATGTGAAGCAAGCATAACTGCTTCCCATACACTCCCTTCATCACATTCCCCATCACCCAACAAAACAAAAATTTTTCCTGGATTGTTATCATGACGATTCGCAATTGCCATACCTACACTGACTGGTAGTCCATGTCCTAGAGCTCCTAACGAAAATTCTATACCTGGTACAGCTTCCTTATCTAGATGACCTGGTAAAATACCGTCATTAACATAGAATTTCTTTAGATAATCTATCGGAAAAAAACCTAATTCTGCTAGAATTGAATATAACGCAGCACTTCCGTGTGCCTTACTCAAAATAAATTTATCACGTTTGTTATCTTGAACATTTTTTGGATTTATGTTTAGAACTTTAGTATATAATACGACAAGAATCTCAACTATGGATAAACATGGTCCTATATGTGAGCTATTTGCATGATATGTCATGTCTAAAACATGTAATCGAATTTTTTTTGCTAATGACTTTAACGATGATTCCATTTACGTCAAAAAATCTCCTAGTATAGATAAATATTATCACAAAATCATTGCATGTTTATAATATCAATCTGTTTTAAGAACATTCGTTTTAAAAAGAACTAAATATAAAAAACTAGTAAAATTTTTCACTTCTTATAACCTATTTTATAATATTCGTTTTCCCTAAACTTGTTTTTATCCAAAAAACCTCGTCCATCAATTATTAATGGACGTTTCATGTGTTTATTTAACAACTTACTATTTAGTGATTTGAATTCTTCCCATTTTGTAAAGACAATAGCTAGGTCAGAGTTTTTAAGACATTTTTCAATTGTTGTACAAGTGTTAACGTTAGATATTCCAAAACTCTTCAATTTAGTGTATCTAACTACTGGATCATAGACTGATATGACTGCCTTCTTTTTTTGTAAAATTTTTATTGCTTCTAAGGAAGGTGACGATCTTAAATCATCAGTGTTTGGTTTAAACGCAAGCCCTAACACAGATATTTTTTTGCTTTTTAAAATTCCTATTAAAGACTCTGCAAGTAATACAATCTGTCTTGGTCTTTCCTCATTTATTGTTAATACAGAATTTAAAAGTGGAGTGGCGGCGTTTACTGAAGAAGCATAGGCTGTAATAGCTTTAACGTCTTTAGGAAAACAACTTCCACCAAAACCACAACCAGGAAATAAATAAGTAGTAAATTCGGGAACAATTTTTTGCTTTTGCATTAGTGTTGTAATTCTCTTATCAGCAATCAACGCATTTATAACTTCAAAAGTATCAATACCGGAAATTTTTTCTGAAATATTTGCGATTTCATTTGCAAATGATATCAATGTTGAAAAAAATGCATTGTTTGTATATTTTATCATCTCTGCAGTTTGAAAATTTGTCTCAATAAAGAGAGTTCTTTTCTTAAAATATTGAAAAACTTTCCTTGCAAAATTTTTACCATTTAAATTCTTAAAACCTATGACTATTTTATCCGGGTTCATAAAATCTGATACTGCTTGCCCTTCTCGTAGAAATTCTGGCACTGAACATAAATTTACTTTGTATTCTTTTACGATATTAAGAAGTGGAAGTATAAATTGTCTGGTAGTGTATGGTACTATAGTGCTTCTAATTAGAATGGTGTAGTTTTTTTTATTATTGTTTTTAATTGATTGAGCTATATCTTTTACAGCACTAAGTATTTGAGAAATATCAATTGAACCGTCTGGTTTGGACGGAGTACCAACACACACAAAAACTCCATTAGTATTCCTAACCACCTTATCAATTGAATCAGCTGTATGCAATCTCCCACTTGAAATAACGCTGTCCATCAATTCTTGAAGATCAGGTTCATAAAACGGAATTTTTTTATTTTTTAACGAACTAATTATATTTTTGTCGATATCAAAAATTGTAATACTATGTCTTATTGAAGATAAGCAGATTGCTGTTGTAAGACCCACATAGCCAGCTCCTATTACTCCTAGTTTCATTTTAAATCATTCATATACCAATTACAGAGTCGTCTTAAACCCTCTGTAAATCGAACAGTAGGTACATACCCAACATTTTTTGTTATTTTTGTAAGATCTGGACATCGTCGTTGTGGATTATCTACTACATAATCAACATCTTCACTAGCAACATACTTTACTTCAACAGATTTACCAATAGTTTTTTTAATTTCTGCCGCTACTTGGTTTATTGAAATTTCTTCATTATTGCCTACATTAAAAATACTTCCAGAAGGTGCTAGCAGTAAAATTCTAAAAAACGCCTTTATTGCATCTGTAACATAACAGAAACTTCTAGTAGATGTACCATTACTATGTATTATTATCTTTGATTTTGTTATCGCATTTTTTATAAAATCGGGCAAGACTCTGCCATCATCAAGACTTAGATACGGTCCAAAAACGTTGAATGGTCTTGCGATTTTTATTGGAACTCCAAACTTTTTGTGATAAATAACACAAATTGTCTCTGCAAGTCTTTTTGATTCATCATAACAGGCTCTTGGTCCAGTACATGAAACATATCCTTTGTATGATTCAGGAGTAGGTATAACATCAGGATCACCATAAATCTCACTGCTACTTAAATAGAGAATACTAGAAGTTTTGCTTTTTCTTGCTAGCTCCAATAGGTTTCTTGTTCCTTGATAATTAACATCTATTGTTTCCAAAGGAAATTTTCTGTATATCGGAGGCGAAGCAATACTAGCTGCATGAATGATATAGTCTATTCTTCCTCTAATATTCAGATTCTGTGAGATATCAGCTTTTAAAAATTTTACATTAGTATTTCTGTTTTTAATTTTGTTTTTACCAGTAATCATATTATCAATTATTGTAATTTTAATTGGTTTTGGTAAAATTTCATTTAATGCAATTAAAGTCTTGTAGAAATATGTGCCTAGAAAGCCACTACCACCTATAAGCAAAAATCGTTTTCCTTGCAAAATACTGGAAAAATCTTTTATATCTTCTATTATTGAATCGATATCTTCATCTACAATTTTTTCTGCGATATTACTCAACCAGATTTCAATTCCTGAAGAATCTATATTTTTACCAGACTTTCCATGCAGCCTTTCCTGAATTCCATAGGTTCTCAAGATATCTTTGGTCTCGTAAAGTGTCAACATGTTGCCAGAATCCATTAAACTTGTATGCACAAAGTTGAGATTTCTTTGCTAAAGTTTCTAAAGGTTCTTTTTCTAGTATTGTGGAATCATTTTCAATATATTTTATGATTTCTTTTTCAAAAATAAAAAAACCGCCATTAATCCATTTACTCCCATCAGCAATTTTTTCTTTAAAATCAATTACATCTTCACCATCTAAATCTAAAGTACCAAATCTTCCGGGAGGTTGAACCGCTGTTACAGTTGCAATTTTCTTTTTCTTTTTATGAAACTTAATTAATTCTGCTATGTTTATATCACTTACACCATCACCATATGTAAAACAAAATGATTCATCATCAAGATACTTTTCTACTCTTTTAAGACGGCCTCCTGTTTGGGTTTCTAATCCAGTATCAACCAGCGTTATTTTCCATGGCTCAACAAATTTTTCACGAATATCAATATGATTATTTTTAAGATCTATTGTCACATCAGACATATGAAGAAAATAGTTAGAAAAATATTCTTTAATCACATATCCTTTATAACCACAACATATGATAAAATCATTTATTCCATAAGCTGAGTAAATCTTCATTACATGCCATAAGATCGGAAATCCACCTATTTCGACCATAGGTTTCGGTTTGATATGAGTTTCTTCAGAAAGTCTTGTACCAAAACCGCCTGCTAAAATAACGGCTTTCATTTACGTTGATCTTATTTTTATACCATATTATATATAATGTGAAGTTTTCAATTTCAAAATTATGGGTATTTTGTTTACCATACTAATTTTATCATTTATTATTATTTTTGTAAGTAACGTTTCATGGGTAGTACTAAACATCATTGCTATTGTAACAAATGGTATACAATCGATTTTGCATGGAAGCACAGTAGCTGAAAACATATATTTTTCTATACATCTAAAATGGCTTTTATTTTTTGATATTTCATGGTTAGTAGCACTAAGTATTTTTCTTTTAAATCATAAATACTACAAAACCGATCCCACTTTACATTATTTAGATTATAATCCACTTAAAGAATGTAAAATATGTGTTATCATACCAACACTTAACGAAGAGCTTGCAATTGAGCAGGTAGTAACAGATTACATTAAGCAAAAAAATGTAAAAGAAGTTATTGTTGTAGACAATCATAGTACTGATCGTACAGTAGAAATCGCTAAACGATGTGGTGCAACTGTAATTACAAAAGAATCAAATGAAGGCATTAACCATTCATATTATTTAGGTTTTAATGAGTCATTAAAAACAGATGCAAACATTATAGTTTTAACTGAAGCTGATGGAACATATGCTGGCTATGATCTTGAAAAAATGATACCATACCTAGATAATTGTGATGTGGTTGTTGGAACAAGACAAGCTCAAATTTTAACTGAAAAAGGAAATCAAAATAGTATCATGCATGTGTGGGGAAATTATTTTGTTGCGAAATTACTACAAATAAAATACTTTAGTGTGCGATACTTAGGGATAATTCAGTTGACTGATGTTGGATGTTCTTATAGATGTATGAGAAGATCTGCATTAGAAAAAATCATCAACAAAATTACTTTTCCTAATACTGATGAGATTGTTGTTAAATCTGAAAGAGGGCTTTTTACACTTTTTTTAACAATCCTTGCAATTGAAAATGATTTGAGGATAGTAGAAGTCCCGGTAACTTTCAAAAAACGAATCGGATTTTCGAAAATGGAATCAGATAAAACAATTCAAGGAATTAAATATGGACTTCATTTTATCTGGTTTGTTCTTACAAGATAACATACAGATGTTAATGATTCCAACAAAATGTGCAATATGTGAAACTCTTGATAATGCAAAGGTGCTTTTTAATGAGCGTTTGCCCCCTGAGGGAATTAATCCACACGTATACGCACCAAGAAGAAAACGGGATTATGTCCATTATCGTTTTGTAAAATGTAATTCCTGTGGTCTAGTTAGATCTGATCCTATAATTGATCCACACAAGTTGTCTGAATTATATCAAAGAAGTGAATGTACGTATACTGATAAAAATGAAAATATTCCGCTTAAAAAAACATATGGAAATTACATAAAACAACTTTTGGATGAATATAATGTTGAAAAAGAAACTTACCTAGACATAGGTTGTTCGAACGGATTTATGCTTGAAACTGCATTGGAATTAGGATTTAGGAATGTTGTTGGCGTAGAACCTAGCAAAGATGCAATAAACAGAGCAAATAAAGCTATACAAAATAAAATAATAAATAAAATGTTTCATGGAGAATTGTTCGAGTCAGAGAAATTTAATTTGATTAGTTTTTTTCAAACATTTGATCATATATCAGATCCTAATGGTTTCTTGAAAGAATGTTATAAATTATTAAAGAAAGACGGTTTCATAATTGCAATACATCATAATATAGGTTCATTTTCGTACAGAATTCTTAAAGAGCGTTCACCACTAATTGACATTGGCCATGCTTATTTGTATGACTTTAACACAATAAAGAAGATTTTTGAAAAAAATCAGTTTACAGTATTAAAAATATTTTCTGTTAAAAACATTGTTAGTATTGGTAGATTTCTAGAACTCTTACCTATCAGAGAAAGCATAAAAAATATAACACGACAATTCATTACAGATTTAAAAATTTCTGGGGTTTGCGTACCAATGTACCTTGGAAATCTAGGAATTATAGCACAAAAATCCTAACGAAAACATTTTTTATAAAATATAAAACGTATGTGGAATGTTTATAATTTTTTCTATGCTGAATAAATTATTCAAGAGTTTTTATAATATTAGAAATAACCCCACTACCATCTTACATATCAAACTCATGAATCTCTTCTTTTTTAATACTTGCTTTGTGAATTAACTCATAATCTTTCAAATCTCTCTGCCCTTCCACCACTGGAACACGATAGAGCATTTGTTTAGGCACACGTTTTAATACTTGCCCTTTGCCACTAGGAGATTCTCCAAATAAATCTAAATTATCTTGAACCACGGTAAATTGATCCATTGTAAATCTAAAAGAAATCTTTGTTGGTGTTGAAAACTTGAATTTTGATAGAGGCGGATTCGTATTATCATTTAACCATTTTGGTATATCATAATGGAATGTATATTCAGGATTTGTTAACATACGATCTTTACCAAGAATATTGTGGCAAAGTCCATAACAAAAATTCGAAATATCACAAAACTGAGATTCCAATTCTTCATTAATAGAAGTTTTTTGTTTTAACAAGTCAAACGCAATAGCAGTAGTATAATCAGTCCACTCTTTCATATAATCAGAGTTAATAAGTGCATGATGATAATGCATGTTGTTAATACCAGCTTCTTCAGATAGTAATTTCTGGTATTCACCATCATTTTGATAATTTGCTATTAATTCTTCAGGAGAATCCCACAGTTCATCAATTTTTTGTTTTTTAAAACTTTGAAAAATATCTTGTATTCTCTGCGATGCTATATCTAATCGATTGCAAGTTTGTAAAAATAAATCAAAAACACCAACATTCTGTTCACGGAGAAATTTTAACAGTGCATCATAAACAACGCCTCTGTTTGTTACAAATATTCCCAATGACAATAAGTTTAGTTCCAAATATTCATCAAAAGATAAAGTATTTGTACTTACAATTATTTCCTCAAATTCTAAAACTTTTTTTCCATTACTTAATATTGCAAAATCTCTAGGCAGAATTCTGAATTTTGTTTTTAAACCCCACTTTTCTCTTTCTTTAGGTATACTCATCTCAGCACCATCCAATAATATGCATGCATGCACAATAATTTCATTCATTTGAGCCTGCACTAACTGTCGTAATGAATCTAAATGGCTCTCAAAAGTTTCGCCAGGTAATCCTAAGATACATTCAGATGAAGTTGGCAGACCAGCTTCTTTTATTGCAGGAGCAAGAGCAAGCATTTGATCAAGACTTATGTTTTCTCTTTTGATGTTTTTGAGAACTCCTTTATCCATAGATTGAACAGACATTAAAAGACTCATAGTCCCACTTAGACTCTTAATTGATTTGATAATGTTTTGTTTGTTATTCTTTCCTGTAGTAGTAACGACTTTACGTGGAAAGCCACATTTCAATTGCGTTTCTGATATATAATTACAGATATCTAAATCCCTTGGATACATTCCAAAATTTAAATCACTGATGTACAATGAATGAGTTTTTTTAGGCATACGTTTGGAAATATAATCAATTTCGGATTTTACACGTTCCATACTAAATCGATTAATTATTTTTACTTTATCCGAGCCATCTGTACAAAACGTACACGAAAATGGACAACCTCTATTTGTTTGCATTATTGGGATTAATCTACCATCTATGAACTTGTCCATTAATCCAGTAAGGTATGGCGATGGAATTTCATCAAGATCTCTTATTCTTTCACCTATTATTGTAAACTGAATTTTTCCATCTGATCCTCGTGTGACACAATTGTCGATTGGTTTTTCTAAAACTTTTTTCTTAATATCTTCTTCCGAGTTAGCTTCAAGTGCATGTTTTACAATATTTGCAAAACCCATCTCACCATCTATAGGTACGTATACATCAACTTCTTGATATTCATCGAAGAATTTTTGTTGTGACGGTGCATCAGCAGGAAAGTTTGGACCTCCCATAACTGTTAATGCGTGAGGATTCTTCTTCAACAACATCTTGAACATCTCGATATCAACATTTCTATTCCAACAATAACAACTCATTCCTAATATCGTAGGAGGTGATGTATGAATTGCTTTGTCCAGATCCTCAATATACTTAAAAATTGTAATGTCTACTTGATCACCAAAAAGTTTTTTACAATACGTTGCAACAAAACCTACATTAAGCGGAAAAACCTCAGTTGATAAAGTAATGGTGTCATAAGTAAGATCGCCAAGATAAATTTTGAGAGGCTTTTTCATTTTATATACATGATATTTGGTCATTTTATTAATATGTTGTAGGAATAGTATATTCACCTATGTGTTATTTTTGATAGTTTTAAAGAATTGATTGAACAAATAGCGAAATTACATTTCAAAATTAGGCGTTATTAATTCAATTAGTATCTGTTCTATTTATCAAAACGCAGGAATTTTTAATTTGTAAAAAATTCATTATTCATAAAATAATTTTACTGTTAATGAGATATTTTATAAACAACAATTCCTGTTTTGTTTGATATGTAAATTGGCTGAAAGTTGGATGGAATTTTAACATTATTCGGATCAGATAAAATTTTCAGATCTTCATATTGTGTGTTATTTGATGTTGATGTAAGTAAATAATGTGGAATGTAAACTAAATAATCAGGGACTGGCTTATGGGTTTTCATCATATTAGCTGGATGACTATGGATGTTTGAAAAAAATAGATCAAACTCAGACCAATTTTTTCTTGTTATATAATTTTCTAAGGTATCATTTCTTATACCCTCCTGTAATGAAGCAAAAAGCATTTTACTATTAGCATAATGCGGTATTAAAGTATCTCCTGTCATTACATAGCTGTCTTCAATTCCTGGCTGAATAGATAAAACATCACCAATTTTTTTAGGTTCAATTCCTGAAGGTTGTCTAGCTTCATTTTGCTTGAATAACTCAAAAATTTCATCTATTACATTACTAAATGTACCTTGATAGAGATAATTTTCAATTGACTTGTAGGAATGTCCAAAATTTAATATAAAAATTGAGAATAACAAGATTATGGAAATTATATTAGATTTCATAATTTTTGCTTAGTAATTTGAGATGCTTTTGTCGTTTTAGAGATTATTTTAGGTATTACTTTGATAAAAAATACTGCGCTTAAAGCAGGAAATACTATCCAAATTGACAAAAAAAACTCTGTCCTAGTTACAGGAATAATTGAAATAAATACCATAAATATTGCTGGCGCAATTAATATAGGTCGTAAATTATTATCTATTTTTTTGAAATTTAAAATTGTTAAGCCAATTATTGGCATAACTAACAAAGCGAAAAAATGAATATTAATATCTCCTAACGAAAGAATAGAAAATAAAGTACCAAAAAATGTTCCAACTAGAACTGATAAATTTTTTTTATCTAGTTGAATTTTTAATAAATAGATTAAAGCGCCAAAAATTGGAATTAATCCAAGAAAAGGAATAGGGGGTATTGTTGAAGTATTGCTTATGGAAGTAAAATTAAATAATTTATCTGGATTATGATAAAACAAATTATAAAAATAATTTTTCAAAAATAAATCAAAATCAACAAGATAAATTCTAGTTGGTTTATTATTTGCAATATTTTGTTTGATCTCTTCGATCAGCTCAGGACTCTGGTATTTTGATTTAGTTGCATATTCAAAATCTGGATTAGCGTCTATGAGAGTACCATGCATATAATAATTATAAAGAAACATTGGGCTTGCTGCAGCTATAAAAAACAGTACTAGAATTGCAACAGACAATAAATTAGTTCGAATTTTTTTATCACGAATTAATAAAAAAACAACAAATGCAAATAAAATGAATATGGGTTGATATCTAAA